>Ga0160428_1000023_pt1 | contig 221668 bp, 173 predicted proteins | sample SolpanmetagenomM_FD_108198 | JGI IMG/M metagenome (GOLD analysis project Ga0160428, IMG submission 108198) | Solar panel surface microbial communities from Lawrence Berkeley National Laboratory, California, USA - M | ecosystem: Engineered > Built environment > Solar panel > Unclassified ... | reverse complement strand
TGCCTACCTTTGTATCACCAATCGCCACAACGGCGAACAAACCTCAAGCGAGAGTAGCTCAGTTGGTAGAGCGCGACCTTGCCAAGGTCGAGGTCGCGAGTTCGAACCTCGTCTCCCGCTCCAGATTCAAAATGCCACCTTCGGGTGGCATTTTTGCGTTTCACCCTATTTCATTTATGGCGGCTACCTGCAAGTGCCTGGGTACCGACGACGAGTTTCGGGCGGCCGTGGCCGAAAGTCTGTCGGTGCGGCAGGTGTTGGAGCGGGTGGGACTAGTGCCGGCCGGGGGCAACTACAAAACGGTGCAGGCGCGCATCAGCAAGTTGGGGCTTGACACCGCCCACTTCACCGGCAAAGGATGGAACGCGGGGCCGCGCTACAAAGCATTCGTCCGCAAGGCTGCGTTAGAAGAAATACTGGTTGAGAACTCTGCGTACGCTTTCACGTATGGCCTGCGTGGGCGCTTGTTGAAAGAGGGAATAAAGCAGCACCAGTGTGAGCATTGCGGGCTTACTGTGTGGTGCGGGCAGCCCATCCCATTAGAGCTTCATCACATCAATGGTATTAATAATGACCACCGACCTAGTAACTTGCACTTGCTTTGCCCCAACTGCCATGCGCTAACGGTTAATTACCGTGGCAAAAACCAGCACAATAGCAAAGTATAACTGCCTGAGCCGGAGTGGTGGAATGGTATACACGAGTGACTTAAACTCACTTGCCTTCAGTGGCTTACGGGTTCGAGTCCCGTCTCTGGTACTAGTGAAAAGCCGCATTTACGTAAAGTAGATGCGGCTTTTTGTTGCCTAAATTTTACCAGGCTTCTTGGGTTTAGGTCCAGGCGTTTATGCCTTCCAAGTGCGTGGCGACAGCATGAGCGACCGCTTCAATAATGGCGATGTCGTTTTCGGCCAGAAGGTCGAGAAGAACGACGCATTGCGATGGGGCGAAGTTTATGTATTATTGTGCAATGATGGTCTTGTGGTGAAGGAACTGCGCAAAGGCCTCACCGACGAGTATTTCACCCTCCGTTCCTACAACGAGCACTTCGACCCCTACGACATCCTCAAAACCGAAGTGCGCCAGTTCTTCCGCTACCAAGCCTGCATCAGCTTCAACAGCTCGAACCCCAACCGGGGCGGGGTAGTCAACTTCCTCCGCGTCCTCAGCGAGCAGATGGGCCAGGTGCAAAACTCGCTGAGCAACCTACCTCAGGCCAAGTAAAAAACACTTCCTTCAAGTATGTTATTTAAAAAGCAGCGTAACGAATTTTTCCAACTTATAGTAGAGGCCGGCTTATCTGTTGAAGATTTTAAAGAAGTGGTAAGCGGTAGTAATGAATATGAAATATTATTCATTAAAGACAAACGTTTCAACTATACTCTTTACGATGCTAGCTCTCAATTTAAAGTTTCGTTCAATCCTACTGACTACAGTGCAAGTGGAAACGATGGTCTCAATACTTGGAAGCCGTGGGAAAATGCTATCCGTCATTTCAAGCGGTGGCTGAAAGTGGTTAAAGAGGAATATCAGACACCTGATTTGTGGGCAGAAGCAAAAGCTAATTCCAAGCTTTTTACACTTAATCCTGCCGTCCCAGATGAAATGTTTAATGCCGCTGAACTTCGACAGCTAGACGGGCAAGTCAGGCAGCTTGTCCAAGGCTTAGCGGCTTTAGCACTACCTGTTCATGCGCAGAAGCTTCTTACCCAAACGGTACAAGAGATACCAGAGAAGGCCAGCCGCTTCACTAAGAAGGAATTGGAAGGGTGGTTCATGGGGGCATTCATCAGCCAAGTCACTAACCTAGCCCTTTCACCTGAGCACGTAGCTGCGATAGGTCACCTGATTAAAACGACGTTTATTGGACTGCTACAGCTTCACTAATGCGAAAAAAGCCAGCATTTAATAGATTAAATACGTTTTCACTTACTTTCTCCACAAAATCATGGCTCAACATAAAACAATTGTAGTAACTGTTAATACCGATGCTAGCCAATATATTTCTGAGCTAGACCTGCCAAAAGTCAATGCTGCCTTGGCTGAAGGGTACCAAATAATCAATTTTTATCAAATAGCCAATAATGTATCTGCTTCCTCGGGTACTAGTAAAGAAGGAACAGTAGTACTGACTTATATACTTGCGAAGGGCCTTTAAAGAGGTTGATTCTGCTATAAAAGAACTAATTGCGGTAGTATCATTGTAGTTTACCCGCTAAGAGTATTAGTGGGCAAACTCGGTACACAGGGTAATGAAAAAAGTCGATTACTATAGAGAGTACGTCTACCGGAGCAAATCACTCAAGCCGAGCCGCACTAAGGAGAGGGGAGCATACAACCCCGAGAAATACCAGCCAAGTCTTCCTTTCAAAGAACTCGCTGCCTATCGAACTGAGCAGTGCTACACAAAGTCGTACAAGCTGCTGCGCGATAAGGGCTTTCTGAACGACGACTTGGTCAAGGACAAGCTGATGGTACCCCACAAGTTGTCCTTCATAGAAAATTTTCAAGAAACTTTTGAATTTACAAAATCCTTTATATCATCTATTTACGATGTAAATGGAGATTTGGAGGTTGACTTTTCGCGGTGCTCCTACGTAGATATAGCTCCATTGCTGTTTATTTGCACCATGATACAGGACTACTTCAAATTTGCGGAGAAGAGGCTGATAGCTCTACCTGGTGCTGCGCATAAGTATGCGGAGGTGAAGTTCTTACCTTCCAAAACGTATGAAGTAAACCGTATCTTATACTCGTTGCGAATCCTGCCTACCATAGAGCGCCAAGAGAATGACAAGTTTTTAGATGTTTCGACAGTGGGCATGATTGCTGAGAAGAAGGCTCGGCGGCACTTCTCAGAGAACAAGAAAGGCCCAGTTTGCAACAAGGTGCGTCGCTACATCAACAACTGCGTTAAGAAGGTAGGATTCATGCTCTCGGCCGACGGGGAGACAGCGGTGGATGGCTGGCTCTCCGAAGTGCTGAACAATGCCGAAGACCATAGCAGGATTGACGAATGGTACGTAGCTGGCATCTCACTTCACACTCGTGACTTTCAAGAAGCTATTAGCAAGCAAGATGGAGTCATTGAGGTGCGGTTGGCCATCATGAACCTAGGCTTTTCTGTGTACGAAGGGTTTGAGGAGAGCAGCGAGGGCAATCACAGAGTCTACGACGCAATGGCCAATGCCTATGATAAACTAACAGAAGGGCTACCCACCGATGAAAAACAGGCATACACGCGAGAAAATATTTTCACGCTGTATGCCCTCCAGGAAGGCGTAAGCAGGATTAAGTATTTGGAGGACAGCGAGAGCCGTGGAAACGGCACTATGAACTTTATTAGGGCATTTTTAGAGCTAGGCGACTACGAGGACTCTAGCTTAAACCGTAAGCCGCTGATGAGCTTGCTATCTGGCAAAACGATGGTTTTGTGCGACAACACGTACAAACCTTATGCAGATGGTACCGTTTACAAGCTATCTTTGAACTCCGAAAATGACTTAAAGAAGCTGCCAGACCCCGAGTACCTACGCGGTCTACCTGGCCATTTTCCAGGCACCATACTGGAAACTAGATTGTTCTTTAACAAAAATCATTTCTTACAGAAATATGACCGTGCTACAGCAAATGAAGGTTAACCTCTTGAATTTTCGGGGCACCAACAGCACGACTTTCACTGGTCGTCCACAGGGCCAAGATGTGCGTAAGAAGCTTGAGCTAGACGCTCGCGACGCAGACCCAGAGCCTGTAGAGCTCGTAATTCCTAGCGACACCACCTCTTTCAACGCGTCCTTTTACCTAGGTCTGCTGTACCCCAGCATCAAGGCCCTAGGGTTTGACGCCTTTAAAGAGAAATACCATCTTGTTTTCGAAGACAGCACTCCAAAGAGTATAGTACGCCAGCTCTCAGAAGGCGAGAGACAAGCAAAAAATGAGCTACAAGGACTCACTGGCTTAGGCTGGCTCTAAGGTGCTCCTTTTACAGACAGTCATAAATCAAGTCCAGTCTGCCCCGAACGACAGTGAAATGTCGAGGGCAGACTGGATTTCGCTTATATCAGCCATTGCTACTGTAGCAGCCACTGTAGTAGCAGTCATTGCTGTTTTGGTAAGTACCAAGCAGTTCAAGCTTTCGGCTAAACAGTCTAGAGACGACCGGCAAGCGGATGCATCAGCAGCCAGACAAATAATGCTTGACGATGCTGCTGAAGCTAGGCAACTTCGGCAAGAAGAGGCCAGAAACGATAGGGAGATTAGACTTGAAGAAGCACGAAAGCGCTGGTTGACATCTGTCATAATTCAGCCCTCGCTTCCTGTCATCAATACCTTTTATTTTAACATCATATCAGCTGCAACTACTGCACTGGATGAGCTGATTGACCTGAGCGCTAATCATTCCTCTAGTTCTCCCGAGATGAGGAATGCGCGGTTAGCGAAGATGGGTGGTATCAATAACCTGAAACAGGATTTTGACCATTCTTTCATTGTGTTGGTAGCGACTCAGAACCGTATGTTTGGCCAAAAGCTTAGAGAGGCTCTTAATGAACTTGAGGATATGGTAGCTGAACCGCTTGGTAAGGTTGATTACAGCCAGGTAGACAAGGTGCTCATAAGCGAACAGCTCTACGCTCATAAGTCTAAGTTTTTCTCTATCCTTTTTCAGGAAGTACAGCAGGAAAGCAGATAAAAATGATTTCTGTTTGCGGCGGTATTCCGACAAAAAGCCGACATATACCCAATTGATTCTGCCGTTTTTTTGTGCAAAAAGTGCGTTTATAGGCTATAATAGCGGTTTTTGATTCCAGTGACTTGGTTCAAGTCCCGTCTCTGGTGCTAAGAAAAAGCCTCCTTTGCAAGCTGCAAAGGAGGCTTTTTGCATTTGGAGAGCTAGCGAAGACTAACCATTTCGGACGGTACTACCCTGGCGGCTCAGTAACGCTGGCCGTGCGTGAGCTTGAGCACCTGGGTGGTGAGGCCGGGCAGGCGCTTGAGGGCCTGAATGGCGAGGGTGGTGAGCCCGGCGTGCCCAAAAAACTGGTGGATGAGCCGGCCCGCCGCAATGCGCAGGCGCAGCAGGCGCCGCCAGGCGTGGGTGTAGCGCTGCTCTAGCTCGGGGCGCGAGAGGCGGCCGGCCAAAAACTCTTCAAGCAGGCCGTGGAGCAGAAAGCTGGCATTCATGCCCATGCTCATGCCGTTGCCGGCGAGCGGGGCAATGGTGCCGGCCGCGTCGCCGAGCATCAGCACGTGGGCATCGACGGTGGAGCGCTCGCGGAAGGTAATCTGGGAGATGACGATGGGGGCGTGGCCAGCGCGCTGGGCTTCCTGGAGGTAGGGGCGCAGCAGCGGGTTTTGCATGAGCACCTGGCGCTCCATCTCGGCCACGCTGTTGCCGTGGGCACGCAGGTTGCGCACGTCGCTGATGTAGCTGCAATTGGTGAGGCCGCCGGCCACGGGCGAGAGGCCACAGTACCCATCGGTGAAGTTGTGCATCTCCACGATATCGCGCGGAAAGTCAGGGATTTGCAGGTGGTACTTCACGGCCACGAACTGGCGGCCCCGCCGGCTGGGCTCCACGAAGGGGCGCTGGAGCTTGCTGTCGAGGTTGGCGTGCTTGCCCCAGGCGCCGCAGGCGATGCGGGCGTGGTAGGTGGCCCCGCCCGCCACGGTGAGGGTGAACTCCTCGCCGGCTAGCGCTACGTCCGTCACGCGGGTGCCCTCCAGGATGGTGGCGCCGTGCTGGCGGGCTAGCCGGGCCAGCAGCTGGTCGAGCTCGTAGCGCGTGATGCCCAGGCCGCCGATGTCGAGCGGGTGGTGCAGGGCCACGCCCGTGGGCGACGACACCGTGAAGCGCGTCATCACGGGCAGATTCAGCTCGGCCAGCGGCACCCCGATGCGGCACAGAAAATCGTAGTTTTCCATCGAGATATACTCGCCGCACACCCGGTGGAAGGGGTAGGTTTCCTTCTCAAAGAGTACTACGCGCCGCCCGCCCCGCGCCAGCTGCACCGCGAGCGTGAGGCCCGCCACGCCCCCGCCGATGATGGCGCAATCGTAGAGCTCGGCGGAGGCAGCTGGTGCTACCAGCCCAGTTATTTCAGGGTTCATACGGAAACATGAACTGCGTTGATAGAAAAAGAACGTCCTGCTGAGCGCTGGGAAGCATCTCCCACGTAGTAATTAACAAATTGCTAGTCAAGCCCCAAGTGCTGTGAGCAAGATGCTTCCTGTCGTCAGCACGACGTTCTGGCGAGGCTACGTATCAACGCGCCCGGCGCCGGCGGGTGGCGAAGAGCACGCCGGCAGCTAGCAGGCTAGTGTAGGCGGTAGCCATCAGCCACTTGGGGATGAGGCGGCCGCTTTCCTTGATGATAGCCGTGGCGGCGGCTTCGTCCTTGCCCGCGATTTGCTGGTTGACTTTCTCGTAGCCCTGCGCGATGAAAGCCACGGCGCCAGCTAGCGGCAGCAGGCTGAGGTAGGCGGCTTTGGGCAGCTTCTCGGCCTTGAACAGGTAGCCGAAGCTGCCGAGCGCCAGCAGGCCCGCGCCGCCCGTGAGGGCCTGGGCCACCCGCATGCTGCGGTGCAGGCCCAGCTCCACAATGGCCGTGCGCAGGCCAGCGGCGCGGTCTTCGGTGTAGTCTTCGGCGTTGTTGAGCATCAGCACGCCCACTTGCAGCAGGCCGTAGGCACCGGCCAGGGTGAGCACCGCCGGCCGCGGAAACCGCGTGACGAGGCTGCCCGTGTAGGCCATCGGGCCGAAGAAAATGACGGCCCACTGCGCCGCCAGCTGCCACACCCCGCGCGACTTGAGGTGCAGCGGCTGCCACGAGTACTGGAAACCCAGCGCCCAGCCAATGACGGTAAGCGGCACAAACTGCCAGCGCCCGGTATGGCGCGTGAGCCAGATGCTGATGGCCACTGTGCTGGCCACCGAGGCGCGCATCTGCCAGCGCACGCCCTGGTCGCCGAGCTCGAAGATGGCGTTGGATAAGTGGCTCTTGTACACGGCATCGACGCCGCGGTCGGCGTAGGTATTCACCAGGTCGCCGAAGTTGAAGAGCAGGTAGATACCGACTAGCCCCACGTAGAGCTCGGGCCGGCGCAGGAAGCAGCCATCCTCGGCGCTGAGCAGGATGGGAATGGTGAAAATGGGAATCTCGGCCGGCAGAAACTCGGGCCGGCGCAGCAGGGCACTGTTCTTCAAAAATCGTCGCAACCCGCCGCCGGCCGGCCGGGCCAGCAGGTTGATGCGCTGAATGTGGCGCTCGTTGGGGTTCAGAAAGGCGTCGCGGCCGTGCAGCAGCAAGTGGTTGTCGGCCAGTACGATGTCGTGGTCTTCCCAGGTGTGGGTGTATAGCACCTCCGGCGCGTAGAGCGCGGCTTGCAGCTCGGCCAGCAGGGCGGCCTGGGCCTCGGGGGCGGCATCGAGCACTTCTACGTGCACGGGGTTGAGGTCGTGCACGGGCTCGGCAAAGCGCAAGGTGGTCTCGCCCGTGACGGGGTGGGGCTGCACGAGCCGCTGGGTGATGGTGCCGCCGTAGTGCACCACTTTTTGAGTGCTGTAGCGCAGCGTGACCTGGGCCCAGCGGGCGCGCTGGGCGTCGGTGGCGCGGGCCAGCGCCCGGCCGGTATCGGCGAAGGTGGTGCCGCCGCGGTCTTCGGCGCGGGGCGCCTTCACGCACTGGAAGAAAATGAGGTAGGGAATGCGGCCGATGAAGGCGCCGTCCCAGTGCAGGGGCACGGCGCTGGGCGTGTAGAGGTAGTTCTTGGCGTCGGGCTTCACCAGCAGCTCGTTGATGGCGCCGAAGGGCCATTGCAGCGGCTCACCCAACTGCTGAGCATAGAGCGCAAACTGCTGCTTATCAAACAGCTCGAACCCGCGGAAGATGAGCACCCGGTGCGCCTGCACCCAGGCCAGAAGCTGGCTAGCCGCAATGCCGGCAATGGTTTGGCCGGGGTGGCTGGCCCGCACGAGCAGGCCAAAGGGAGCTTGGGGTTCGAGGGTATAGGTGGGCATAGTTTTAGTAAGAAAGCAAGTAGAAGACAACGCCATTACTGTCTAGCAGTTGGCGTAGGTTGCTCGGTGAGTAGGTGGCAGTGGTGGCACCAAAGCCACTGTTGCCCCTGTTTCTGAAGCTTGACGCCATAGATGCTACCGCAACCGGTACAGCTGGATAGAACTGGCTCAAATCGATAGGTGCCATCAGGATTATAACGCTCGTCTTCGTAGGCTACGAAATCACAGTTGCCGCAGTACCAGCCAGTTTCCGGCTCATCCGGCTCGGAACATTGCATATACCAAGTGAAGTCCTTCTCTTTGCAGGCAGGGCAAATTTGCAGCGCCATATCCTTCTAGCTGGTTAAGAATTCAGCGTATTTGGTTCAGCATTCGGCCCCGCTACGAAGTGGCTCGGGCGGCCGTCTTTCTCGACCAGTTCAGCGCCCAACTCTTCGGCCTGGTAGCGCTTGAGCAGCACGTAGTCGTTATCGCGCAGCAGCACTACGCCGTGCCAGGGCGTGAGCCAGTCGTCGGCGGCGCGCGTGATGCGCAGGCCGATTTTGTCGGAGTGCGGGTGCTGGGGATGGATGCTCAGGCGCAGGGCGTGCGGAAACTCCTGGGCTAGCAGGCGCGTCCAGGCGTTGCTGCGCTGAATTACCTGGTAGGCCACCTCCTTGCTTTCCTCCTTCACGCGGCTCTTGCTTTTGGCGGGGGCCAGGGCTAGCCCGTCTTCCGACACGAAACGGTGGATGCCGTTGAACATAGCGCGGGCGTGGTCGGTGTCGCGCACGCGGGCCCGCAGCTCGTCGAGCGGCTCGCCGTACTGGGCCACTATCCAGGCGCGGGCCGCATCGAACGAGTCGGTGGCCAGCAGGTCTTCGAGGTTGATAACGTCGAGGTCGGGCGTGCCGAGTTGCGCCAATTGCTGCTTCAGCACATCGTTGTAGGCCGACACGTCGGCGTCGCTCACCTGCACGAGGTCGGCAAAGACGCGGCCATCGGCGCAGATGCTGATGCGGGCGCCCGGTGCATACACCTGCCGGATGTCGTCGCATAGGCTTTGCAAAAAGGTCAGGGCGATTTCCTCGCCCAGGTCGGGCAGGGTGCCCAGCACCTTGTGCGGGTTGGGCGACTTGGCCGGGAAGGCCGGCAAAATGAGATGAATGGGCTGGCCCTGGCTGAGGTAATAGTGCAGCTTGGGCAGCTGAATGGCAATGCTTTGCTCGTCGGGCGCGCCGTCGTCGTCGGGGCCGGTGCGCAGCACCTTGCGGTGCCGCAGAATGAGCTTGGCCACGCGCCGCGCCACTTCAAAATCGACCTCGGCCGACACGTGCAAAAACTGCCCCACGGCCATGCCCACCTGCCCCAGCAGCAGCGGCCCCAGCGCGGTGCCTAGCGCCGGCGTGGCCAGGGCTAGGCCGGCGCTCAGCAGCTCCAGCAGCTCGTCGGTGGCCAGGCCCTCGGCCGAGCGGTCGAGCAGGCGCAGGCCCAGCACGCCCCAGTGCGCCGCGTACAGCGCCTGCGCCAGGGCCGCTATCTGGGCCTCGGCGGGCGCATCGGTGGCGCCCCGTACCACAATTTCAAACAAGGCCAGCCCGCGCAGCCGGATGTTCTCGGTTTCGGGGCTGAGCACGCCGGTGGGCGCGTCGGCATCGAGCAGGGCGGCTAGTTGCGAGCGCAGCAGGCGGTAGTGCGGCCCCAGCAGCGCCAGCTTGTGGCGCACCAGGGCCTGAAAGCGCAGGGCCAGCGGCCCGGCTGGCAGGTCGGGCACGCGGGCTTCCAGGTCGTCGTGCACGCGCTGGTACAGACCCAGCACAAAGTCGTTTTTAGAGCCAAAGTGCCGGTAGGCTTCGGCCAGCGGCTGCCCGGCGGCGGCGGCCATATCGGCTACCGACACGGCGGAATAGCCGCGCTCGGCCAGGAGGGCTAGCCCGGCATCGAGCAGGCCGCGCCGGGTCGAAAGGGGGGCGGTAGGAAGGGCAGAAAAGTCAGCCATTGAGGAGGGGCGAAGCGAAACCGGCCGAAGCAGCCGCCGCTTGACTAAAGGTAGCCCCACCCGGCTGCCCCCGCGCGGACAAAAGCCGCTAAACTGCCTACTTTGGGGCCGCTGGCGGCCGGCCGGGGCTAGCGGGTGCCTGGTGCCCCGGCACCGGCCGGGTGCTTTTTAGGCCAGCGGCTTATTCTCTCATTTAGTAAAGCTCCTTATTTTGAAAGCCATAGCTCTGACTGTGCTCCTACTGGGTGGCGTGGCTGGTGCGCCGGGGGTGCGGGCGCAAAGCGCCGCCGCACCCCTGGTTATCGGCCAAACGTTTACGCTGCCATCGGCGGCGCTGGGCGAAACGCGCCGCATCAATGTGTACCTGCCGCCGGCCTACGCCGCCGACTCGGCGGCCCGCCTGCCGGTGCTGTACATGCCCGATGGGGGGCTGGCGGAAGACTTTTTGCACGTGGCGGGCCTGGTGCAGGGCGCTACCAGCAACGGCACCATGCGCCCGTTTATCGTGGTGGGCATCGAGAACACGGCGCGCCGCCGCGACCTCACCGGCCCCACCACCAACCCGGCCGACCTGAAAATAGCGCCGCGGGTGGGCGGGTCGGCGGCGTTTCGGCAGTTTATCCGGGCCGAACTGATGCCCGCCATCCGGCGGCGCTACCGCACCAGCGCCGAAACGGCCATCGTGGGCGAGTCGCTGGCGGGCCTGTTCGTGCTCGAAACGTTTTTGCAGGAGCCCGATTTATTCGATACCTACGTGGCCTTCGACCCTAGCCTGTGGTGGAATACCGGCCACCTCGTGGACCAGGCGCCCGCCCGGCTGCGCGCCTACGCCGGCCCACCCAAAACGCTCTACGTGGCCTCCAGCAGCGACGACCTCAAGATACCAGAGTCGCGCCGCCTGGAGCCCGCCCTGAAGGCGGCTGCCCGGCCCACCATTACCTGGCATTACCAGCCCATGCCTGCCGAAACGCACGCCACCATTTACCAGCCGGCGGCCTTGCAGGCATTTCAAGTGGTATTTAAGCCGCTGGCTAAGGGGAGTAAGTAGTTGCTAGCGAGTAAAAAAGAACGTCATGCTGAGCTTGTCGAAGCATCTCTAACGCATCGTTGGATGAAGCAGTAGAGATGCTTCGACAAGCTCAGCATGACGTTCTTTTATTCTCGTTTCCGCCTGGCAGGCTAGCCGGGCCCGCTACTTGCTCACCGGCTTGAAGCTGATGGCCGCGCCACCGCCCGCGGCCAGCCGCAGCGTGAGGGCCGACTTGCTGGTAACCACCTGTTTGGTAATCTGGTAGCTGGCGGGGTTCTTCTGCCAGTCAGCGTCTTTGCCGTCGGCGTAGATGGTGGCTTCGTAGCGCCGGCCGGGCGTCAGGAAGTCGAGCTTGAGGGGCTGGGTGCGGGGCTTTTCGTCGGTGATGCTGCCCAGGTACCACTCGTCTTTGTTCTTGGCCTTGCGCACGGTGGTGAGGTAGTCGCCGGGCTCGGCGGCCAGGATGCGCGTATCGTCCCAGTCCACGGGCACGTCCTCGATAAACCGGAACGCGTCGGGGTGCGCCTCGTAGTTTTCGGGCAGGTCGGCGGCCATTTGCAGGGGCGAGTACAGCACCACGTACAGGGCCAGTTGCTTGGCCAGGGTGGTTTGTACGCGGCGCTGGCCGGTGGGCTCGTAATTGGTAAGCTTGAAGATGCCGGGCGTGTAGTCCATCGGCCCGCCGATGAAGCGGGTGAAGGGCATAATGGTCTCGTGCTCGGGCGGGCTGCCAATGCTGAAGGCGTTGTACTCGTTGCCGCGGCCGGCCTCGCTAGCCATCCAGTTGGGATAGGTGCGCGCCAGGCCGGTGGGGCGTACCGCCTCGTGCATATCCACCGCTACGTGGTGCTTGGCGGCCATTTCGGCCACGCGCACAAAGTGGTTGCTCATCCATTGCCCATCGTGGTGCTCGCCCCTAGGGATGATGCGGCCCACGTAGCCGGTTTTCACGGCCGGGTAGCCGTAGCGGTTCATAAACTGATAGGCCGTGTCGAGGTGCTGCTCGTAGTTGGTGGCCGCGCCGCTGGTTTCGTGGTGCATTATCATCTGCACGCCTTTGCTCTTAGCGTAGTCGCTGATTTGCTGCACGTTGAAGTCAGGATAGGGCGTCACAAAGTCGAACACGCGCTCCTTCCAGTTGCCAAACCAGTCTTCCCAGCCCGTGTTCCAGCCCTCCACCAGCACGCCATCGAGGTGGTGGGCGGCGGCAAAGTCGATGTAGCGCTTCACATTAGCCGTATTGGCGCCGTGGCGACCGGTCGGGATGAGTTGGCCCCGGGCGTCGAGCGTGTCGAGGCTGTTGGCGTATTTCCAGTCCGAGCGGCCAATCTGCATCTCCCACCACACGCCCACAAATTTCATGGGCTTTATCCAGTCGGTGGTGGCTAGCTTGTTGGGCTCATTCAGGTTGAGAATGAGCTTGCTGGCCAGGATGTCGGGCGCCTTGTCGCTCACGATGAGCGTGCGCCAGGGCGTGCGGCTGGGCGCGTGCAAAAACGCCTTGCGGCCCACCGCATCGGGTACCAGCCGCGCCGTGAGGCGGTGGCTGGCCCCGTCTACGTGCAGCTGCATGGCCGGATAATCGACCTGCGCCGCCTCGTGGATGTTGACGTACAGCCCGTTATCGGACTTCAGCATGAGGGGCGTGGCCACGGCCTGCGCATCGGGGGCCTCGCGCACCGCAATTTCGGTCGAGGATTTCACCTGGGCCGTGTTGTCGACGGCGCTCAGGCGCGATTTGGTGTAGAGGTACTCGTTGGTGTCGTAGTCGCCGGGTATCCAGAAGGCCTGGTGGTCGGCGGGCAGGGCAAACTCGGTCAGCTCGTCGCTCACCACGAAGTTGCCCAGCGCTAGCTGCCGCGGAAACTCGTAGCGAAAGCCCACCCCATCGGCAAACACGCGAAACACGACATCCATCCGTCGGCCGGGCGCGGCGGGCTGGCGCAGGTGCACCGTCAGCTGCTGGTAGTGGTTGCGAATGTTTTTGACCTCGCCCCACACCGGCTGCCAGGTTTCGTCCACGTCCTTCACCTCGCTGCCCAGCAGCACCAGCGGTCCGTCAAAGCCCTGGCCGCCCTCAAAGGCAATGCCCAGTCGCGAGGTATTCACCACGGCCTTAGGGCCGTAGGCTACGGCGTAGGTGGGCCGGCCGCCGGCCAGCGCAAAGGTCAGCTTCACCTTGCCCTGGCTAGCCGACAGCGGCGCGGTGGCCTGGGCCGCGGCTTGGTGCCCCGCCGCCAGCAGCAGTAAAAACAGGTATTTTTTCATAAGCTAAGCATCGGTAAGCAAGGGCAGCCCGGCGCCCGCTAGCCCGGCCAGCGGCGCCCCACCGGTAGTAAGAAAGACGAGCAAAAACCGCCCGTAGCTAGCCACAATGCAGAATTAGGGTACGTACGCGATGCCCCCAAAGGTAACGGCCCGGCCGGGCGGGGTTGCCTGGCGGTCGGGGTAGTTTTGGGGTAGCCGCGGCGCCTAAGAGGCCCTTGTCCACCACCCGCGCCCGCTGGTTAAACTATCCTTACCACGCTCAGAGGATGATAATCTGGCGAAACAGTAGAGGTAATTCGGCCAGCAGACGCGGCTGGCGCCCGGTGATTTTTACTCGTTTTAAACTCAAAGTACCCCTCAGGACATCAGGCCGCTTGGCGCAGCAGGGACTCTAGCCGCGCCCATACCGTGGCGGCCAGTAGCTGCTGGCCCGCCGCGTTGGGGTGCACGCGGTCGGGCAGGTTGAGCGTGGGCTGGCCCAGCACGCCCGCCAGCAGCGAGGGCACGAACCCCACGCCTTCTTCGGTAGCCAACTGGCCAAACAGCGCACTGAACTCCTGCGCGTAGCGGCTAAGGCCCGGCAAGCCCAGCGGGCCCAGGTCGAACGGAAACTCCAGGCCCGCCAGCACCAGCAGCGCCTCCGGAAACTGCCGCCGCACCTCGTGCAGGATGTAGCGCAGGTTGGCCACCGTTTCGCGCACCGCAATACCGCGCAGGCCATCGTTGGCCCCCAGCGCTAGCACAAACACCGCAGGCGCGTGGCGGGCCAGCACGCTGGCCAGGCGCTGCCGCCCACCGGCGCTGGTTTCGCCGCTCACCCCGTAGTTGAGGGCGCGGTAGGGCAGGCCCGCCGCGTCGAGCTTTTCCTGGATGCGGGCCGGAAAGCTGGCCGCCGCTGGCAAGCCATGGCCCGCCGTGAGGCTATCACCAAAAAAAATAATGTTTTTCATAAATAAAGTAGCCCCGCCGGCCGGCCCCAAGAGGGCCAGCGGCGGGGCAATGTCGGTGTAGCGAAACGCAAAAAAAATTACAACCGGGCAAAATGCTCGGCCGCCAGCCGAGCGCCCTGGTCGGTGCACAGGCCCCGGATGTAATACAAGAAAATACTGCGAAAAATTTCGGCTACCTGGAAGCTGCCCGCTGGAAAAATACCGGGCGTGAGCACGATGTTGACCTGCTGAATGAGGATGATGGTGACGAGCTGAATGTTGATATCGCTGCGAAACAGCCCCTGCCGGATGCCCTCATTGAGCAACTGTTGCAACTGCGGGGTCGAGTGCTGGGCCAGGTAATCCTGCATGGCCTGCGCCGCGCTCGGGTACTGCATCAGGTCGGGGTAGTAGTTGGTCGGCGTATCCAGCAAGTCCTTGATACTGTAGCTGATGAGGCCGTAGAGGCGCTCTACGGGCGAGGCGTACCAGGCGAAAAGGCGCACGTGGTCGTGCTTCTGACGCTCCATGTCTTCGAGCAGGAAATGCAGGGCCAGCGCCTCGCGGCTGGGGTGCTGCGTCCGCAGGGCTTCGGGCGTGAGGCCGAGGGTATCGGCTAGCTCGTTGTCGGTAGGAGCCGCGTACCCACGCTTGCGCAGATAAGCCGCGCTGGCAGATAAGGGCGACGCCTGGAAGGCGGAAGAAGTGCTCATAACGAGAGGAGAGGGCCCGGCTGCCAACTGAAGGAGGGAGCCGTTTTTAAGGCAGGAAGCCTAGTACGAAAAAAAACAGCAACTGTACCAGGTATACCAGCGGCACCAGCGGGTTGCGCTTTGGGAAAGGGGTGCGTACGAAGAGAAACTGAAGGAACAGCGCCAGCAGAAACCAGTCGCGGAAGTTTTTCAGCGGTATCACGTTGCCGCTCCAGTGCCAGAAGTCGAAGCGGCTGGCAACGGGCTCCAGGCACAGGTCGAGGCCCACCATCAGCACCGCGCCCACCAGCACCCGCACCAGCCGCGAGGCCGGCAAATACGCCGCCAGCATACCGCCCAAATAGGTGACTGTAACCCAGTTGAGCCCAATGAGCCAGGGCGCCCCCATGTACTGCGGCCCCAGCGTGGCGCCGTAGGTATAGTGCCCAAACAGCAGCCCGGTATTGGTGCCCACCACCTCGGCCACTAGCCCCAGCAGAAAAATCTGCGCCAGCAACAGCCAAAACGCCAGGTTGCGCCCCGGCTGAAAAGCCACCAGCAGCCCCGCCGTGAGCAGCAGCGTGAGCGGCGTATGGCCCAGGTAGAAAGCCTTGTCCTGGCTGAAGGCCAGCCCCACGAGCCCCGTAACGTGAAACAGCAATACCAGCCCCTGGGCCAGCCGCAGCCGCCCGGTAGAAGCCGCCGGCGCGGGTAAGTTTGAAAACTCCATAATGGTGGAGCTATGAGGTAGAAATCAGGGGTTAGAAAGTACGAGGTTGCCTACGGCAGTACTCGCAACAGCTTCTAACTCCTGACTCCTGACTCATAACTTAAGAATCAATGAGTTCGGCCACAATTTTGGCCGAAAGTAAACACAGCGGGATGCCGCCGCCCGGATGCACCGAGCCGCCGCAAAAGTACAGTCCGTTAAGTCGGCCCGAAAAGTTGGGATGTCGCAAAAAAGCGGCCAGCGCATTGTTGCTGGAACTGCCGTAGAGCGCGCCCCCAAACGAAGACGTATCGGCCGCGATGCCGGGCGGCGTCCACACCTTTTCGGCCCGGATGAGGGCTGCTACGTCGGTGCCCAGCGCCTGGTCAAGCTTGGCTAGCACCACGCGGCGGGTATGCTGGGTGAGGGCCGCCCAGTCCTGGCCCTCGTCGTGGGGCACGTTCACCATCACGAACCAGTTTTCGTGGCCGGGTGGGGCGTCGGCGGGCGTTTTTTTGCTTGTGATGTTAACGTATACCGTCACGTCGTCGGCCACCGTTTTCTGCTGGAAAATGGCGTCGAACTCGGCTTTGTAATCTTTAGAAAAGAAGATGTTGTGCACATCCAGCTCGGTAAACTCGCGGCCGATGCCCCAGTAGAATATTAGTGCCGACGACGAGCGTGGCTGGCCGAGCGTGCGCTCGGGCGCGGGCTGGCTGGGCAGCAGCTTGCGGTAGGTGGGCACTACGTCCATGTTGCTGACCACCTGCGTAAAATCGTAGATATCGAGGTCGGTGCGCAGGCCCGTGACGAGGTCGCCGGCGGTCAGAATCTCGCGCACCGGCTCATTAAACCGGAACTTCACCCCAAACTCCTCGGCCAGCCGGTGCAGGCTGCTGGCAATGGCGTAGATGCCGCCCTCAGGATAAAACGCCCCAATGCCGTGCTCCAGGTGCGGAATGAGCGAGAGCGTGGCCGGCGCCTGGTAGGGGTCAGAGCCGTTGTAAGTGGCGTAGCGGTCAAAGAGTTGCACCAGGCGCGCATCCTGGCCAAAGGCTTTTTCGTGGCGTGCGTGCATGGTGCCCGTGAGGCCCAGCGAGGGCAGGGCGGCCACTGCCTTCAGCGTTTCAGCGCTGAGGTAAGTGCCTACTCTGTGCAGCGACTTGTGCAGGAAAGTGCCCGCCGTGGCGTCGTAGGCCCGGCCGCTGCGCGCCAGGAACTGGCTTACGTCGGCGGCTGGCACCCCCAGCTTCTGCTCAACTTCGGCGGCAAAGCGCTGGCTATCAGCCCAAGCCGTGAGGCGCGTACCGTCGGCAAAAAAGTAGTTGGTAATCGGGTCGAGGCGCTCATAGCGAAAGTAGTCGGCCGGGTCGCGGTGGGCTAGCCGGAAGACATCATCCACCAATTGCGGCAGCGTAAACAGCGACGGCCCAGCATCGAAGCGATAGCCGCCGGGCAACTCAAACTGGTGCATTTTGCCCCCAAATGAGCCGCTGGCCTCGAATACCGTGACCGGGTGCCCGGCCACTGCCAGGCGCGCCGCCGCCGCCAACCCCGCCACGCCGGCCCCAATAATGGCCACCGACTGGCGCGAGGGCGAAGATTTCTTTTTCGTAAACACTAGGCTAGTAACCGCTGCGGCCGGGGTAGAAGTTGCCCGGCGCGGGCGAAAATACCGCCCGGCGGCCCGGCTAGCCCTACCTTCGCGGCGGTTAACAGCTGCTTCGATTTTAAAAAATCAACCAGCGGACGGTTTTTGGCTTGCTTCACGGCGGGCCCGAATGAAAAGGGAAGCGGGTGAAACTCCCGCACAGACGCGCTACTGTAAGTGCCCTCGTGGCCGCAGCTCCTCGGGTTCCATTGGCTACGGCCGAGAAGGACGGGCTGCCGGCCGGCACAAAGTCAGGAGACCTGCCGGCCGCCATTTGATGCTTCCTCCGCGCTTTGAGGCTCCGCATCAGGTTTGGCACGCCGGCGGCCAACTGCGGCGCAGGCGGCGGTTGGGAAAGGGCGTAGCTGGGTCTGAATGAAGAGATTAAGGCAAGGGAGGAAAAATCGGGCGCTTGGCCGTCACGTTTCCCCTACTCCTATGCTAGCCCTCGCCGACCAGATTGCCCGCGCCGAAACGCGCATCTTCAAAGCCGTTTTCCCGAACACGACCAACCACTACGATACGCTCTTCGGCGGGGCCACGCTCATGCTCATGGATGAGGTGGCCTTCATCACGGCTACCCGCTTCTCGCGCCTCAAGATGGTGACGGTTTCCTCGGATAAAGTGGATTTTACGCACCCCATTCCCGGCGGCACCTTGGTCGAGCTCATCGGCAATGTGGTGCACGTGGGCCGCACCAGCCTGCAAGTGCGCGTCGAATTATTCGTAGAGCAGATGTACGCCGAAGGCCGCCTGCTGGCCGTGACGGGCTCCTTCACCTTCGTGGCCGTGGACGACCAGCGCCGCCCCACGCCCCTGCGGCCGGTAGAAGTGGAGGTAGGGTAATTCAAAAAAAGAACGTCATGCTGAGCTTGTCCAAGTATCTCTACGGCGCCGCTAGGGTACCGTTCGGTAGAGATGCTTCGACAGGCTCAGCATGACGTTCTTTTTCTATTTAGCAGTAACAGCCTACTCCACGGCCAGTACTAGGCCCTTCAAATAAGCGCCTTCGGGGTGAAAGAGGCTCACCGGGTGGTCGGCGGGCTGGGTGAGGCGGTGCAGGATGCGCGCCGGCCGCCCGGCCTCGATGGCCGCCGCTAGCACCGCGCCTTCAAACAGTTCGGGGCTAACTACTTGTGAGCACGAAAAGGTGAACAGCAACCCGCCCGGTGCCAGGTGGCGCAGGCCGGCCAGGTTGAGGCGCTTGTAGCCCATCAGGGCGTTGTGGCGGGCGCTCAGGTGCTTGGCGTAGGCCGGTGGGTCGAGGATGATAAGGTCATAGGGCTCTTCCGAAACTGGGTTTTTGAAGAAGTGCTGCACATCCTGGGCATAGGCAGCGTGGCGGTCGGCGTGGCCGCTGAGCTGGGCGTTGCGGTCGGTGAGCTCGATGGCACGCTTGCTGGCATCGACCGAGTGCACGAGGCTGGCGCCGGCCTCCAGGGCATACACCGAGAAGCCGCCGGTGTAGCAAAACGTGTTGAGCACGCGGCGGCCGGGCGCGTAGCGGGCCAGCAGCTCACGGTTGTCGCGCTGGTCGATGAAGAAGCCGGTTTTCTGGCCCGTTTCCCAATCCACGGCGAATTGCTGGCCGTTCTCGGTCACGAGGTGCTCGCGGCCGCTGCTTTCGCCGAAAAGGTAACCGTTCTGAGCGTCGGGCACGGCCTGGGCGGGCACGGTTTCGGCGCTCTTGTCGTAGATGGCGCGCAGGCCGGGGCCGATTACCCGCTGCAAGGCGGCGGCCACGTCGTGGCGGGCAAAGTACATGCCGGGGCTGTGCGCCTGAATAACGGCCGTATCGCCGTACACGTCGATGATGAGGCCGGGCAGGCCGTCGCCCTCGCCGTGGGTGAGGCGGTACACGTCAGTTTTAGGCTGGCCGGTGGCTAGCGGCTGGCTGGCTAGCCTCAGGCGCTGGCGCAACTGGTAGGCATTGCGTAGGCGCAATTCCCAAAACTCAGGGCTGGGTAATTGGGCTTCGGGGCCAAAGTCAAACAGGCGCACCGCGATGGAGCCGCCCGGTGAAAAGTGCCCGGTGCCTAGCAACTCGCCAGTTGAGGCCTCCACGCGCACGGCGTCGCCTTCCTTGGCTTCGCCCTTGAGCTTGGCGATGGCCCCCGAAAAAACCCAGGGGTGGCGGCGGCGGGGCGACTGGTCTTTACCGGGCTTGAGAACGATGGTAGCGGGCATGGCAGCGGGCGATTTTGGTAAAACGCGTTTCTAAATGAGCACTAAAACAAGCTCAGTTGACAGAAACGCGGCCTGCAAAGTTCGCCCTATTTAAACCAACGCCGGTACACCGGCCCGCGCAGCTTGAACTGCGCCCACATAGCGGGCCGAATCAGCCAGTCGAGCCAGCGACGGCCGGTGCCGTAGGTGATATCTTCGACAATAACGCTGCCGCCGCCCGGGGCGGGCTCGATGAGGTGGCGGTGCCGCCACTGCCGCAGCGGCGCGGGCAGCGTTTGGCCCTCATCCACAAAGTAATGCGTGCCGTTGGGCAGCACGCCATCGGCGGTGATGAGCGAAGTCCAGCGCCAGCGCTTGGGGCCGGCTTGCAGCTCGATAGCCACCGTATCGCCGGTTTTGGAGCCATCGTAGCGCAGCAAATGAAAGGTAGGAAACGGCGGGGCCAGGGCCACGAATAGCTCGCGGGTGAAGCCAGCCACTACCACGGCGGGCGGCTGGGCCACCGAAAAATGAAGGAGAAGGTGCATAGGAAGAAGCCAGCGGCCGGCCGGGTTGGGAACGGGCGCGGTAATTTGGCGGGCCAGCCAGCTACTTACGTACGGGCTAGCGTAGGAAAAGTAAGCCGGCGTTTGTCGGCACCCCTTGTATGTCAGACGAACGCACTTCCGGCCCCGCCGCCCAGGGCCTCACCGCGCGCCAGCAGCTGGAGGCTTCGCTGGCGGCGGGCACTCTCACGCCCGAGCTGTTTGCCACCCTCAGCGCCCAACTGCCGCCCGACCAGCCCACCGCGCCCGCCGCGCCGCCCGCGCCCGCCAAACCGGCGTTTTCGCCCAGCGGCAACGACGCTGAATTGCCCTCGCTGCTGGATATGTTCAACCAGCCGCCCGCCGCGCCGGCTAGCCCCCCGCCCGTGGTACCCCCGGCTCCGGCCGGGCAGCCCGCGCCCGCTAGCCAGTCCCGTACTTCAGCGGCCGATGCCGCCGCTCGTCGGCTCATTGAGGAGCGGCTGACGCAGATTCGCCAGCGCCCCGCCGCCGAGCCGCCAGCTGCGCCGCCCGCGCCAGCCCGTACACCAACTTTTTATCCGGAAGCGCCCGCGCCTACGCCGGCTGCTACCCCAGCGGCGGCGCCGGTGTTTTACCCAACTGCGCCCATCGAGCCGGCTAGCCCGCCGCCCGCGCCGCCGCGTCAGGCAGCGCCCCGGCCCAGCGCGCTACCGGCCCAGCCAGCTTCGAGCAACGTGGGTAAGTGGTTGCTAGTATTGTTATTTTTCTTAGCCGTGGCGGGGGCGGGCGCGTATTTCTTTATTCAAAACAGCCACCCCGATGAAAGCCTGACCAGCCCCAGCCTGCCGGCCGCCGAGCCGGCCGCCACGGAGGTGGCCGCGCCCAAGCCCACTAAAAAGACTAAAAAAAGTACGAAGAAGAAGCGCAAAAAAAAGGAAGCCACCCCCGTAGCTACGGCTACGGCTGAAGCGGAGGTGGTACCCGAAGAGGAAACGACAGCAGTAGCGAGCCAGCCAGCAGTAGCTGCTACCCCGGCTCGGGCCGTGCCCGCCACCAGCCAGCCCATTGCCGCCGCGCCCGAAGCCGGCGACGACGACGCGGCCACCAAGGTGCGTGAGGCGCTGGCCGCTTACTACGCCGACTTGCACGCGCCGCCGCTGCACGCCAGCCAGCACTTTGCGCCGCAGGTCGAGCGCCTCTACATCCAGCAAAACCTGACGCCCGCCGCCATTGATGCCGAGCTGGCGCGCAGCTTTTTCCCCGAAAACCAGCAGGCCGTGGCGCGCATCGCGCCCGGCACGCTGCGCGTGAGCGCGCCCGCCGCCGACGGCAGCCGCACGGCCACCTTCACCGAAGATATGCGGCTCTACCGGGTGTCGAAGCAGCAGTTTCAGCGGCTGCGCACCAACGTGCGGGTGCGCTTTAATGCTGATTATCAGATAACGTACATGCGCCAGGAAAAGCTGCTGGCCAATACGTTTGAGTAGGGGCGCTGTAGCGTGGACTCTGCGAGTCCGCGTGTGTTAGCACCCGACCGTTACCACGCGCGGACTCACAGAGTCCACGCTACAGCGCTACTTGCCCAGCGAGCCGATTTTAGGCTGAATTTGGATGATGAAGCGCTTGTTTTTGGCTTCTTCCCGGAAGCCGGTGTAGCGGCCCACGCCTGCAAAGCCGCTGCCGGCGGCCACCAACTCCAGGTTGGCGGGGAAGCGTAGGCCGGCGCTTTCCCAGAGGCGGATGACCTCCATGGCGCGGTTGTAGCTGAGCTGGCGCACGGCGGCCCCGTCGAGGTTGCGCGGGTCGGTGTCGGACAAGTTGGGGTTTTTGGCGGCGCGGCCTTCTACCACCACGAGGTACTGCACGTTGTCGGCACGGTTGAGGGCCTGCATTTGGCGCAGCAAAAACTGCCCGGCCTGGATGAGCGGCTGGCGCGATTCGGCCGGCAGGTCGTAGCGCTGGGGCTGAAACTCAACCGGAAAATTGAGCTCATAGCGCTTGTAGCGCTGGTTGTAGGCGAAGTAGCGCGGGTCTTCGAGGCGCTTGAGGGCGGCCCGGATTTCGTCGATTTTCTTCTTCTCCTGAAGCTGCACTTCTAGCCGCGCTTTGGCCTGCTCCAGGCTGGCGTTTTTGTCCTGAAAGCGCTTATAGCTGAGCACGAACAGTACGAGCATGACCAGGAACAGGGCCGTCATCAGGTCCACGTAGCTGGGCCAAAAAAAGTCGCGGCGGTTGGGGTTCATACGCGGGGCCGCGGGGGCTTATTTCTTATTCAGGCCCAGCGCCTTCTGGAGCCAGCTGCGCTGCGTGAGCTGCTCCAGCACGGCGTTGGTGCGCGTGACCTGGTGCAGCAACTGCTGCTGCAAGGCGTTGTCGGAGTTGAGGCGGGCTTGCAGACCCTGGATGGCCTGGGCCGTGTGCATCGCCTGGCGCTCTTGCAGTTGGTTGAGCGCCTTCTGCTGCGCCGGCAGCTCGCTGAAGGGGCTGAGGTACTGCACAATGCGCTCGTACACATTGTCTTTGTTGAGCGCTTGAAAATGGTCTTCCAGCACCCGCGCCGCCTGGTCGGCTTCCTGGGTGAGCACGGCCATGCGCTGGCGCATCACGGCCGATAGCTCGTGGTACTGGGTATCCATGAATTGCTCCGACTGCCGGGCCAGCCGGTCGAGCTCGGTCTGGTTTTGGCGGAAAAAGCTGAGCTGCGCCTGCACCGTGCCAGCGTGCTGCTGCACGAGCGCGGGTACTTGGTTGAGGCCGGTTTCGAGGCCGGTGAGGCGACCCAGCAGCGCGGTAAGTTGGCTGGCTACCTCGCCGCCGTTGCGCAGCATGGCGTTCATCTGCTCCTGGTAAGCCAGAAAATTTTCGAAGTGGTGCGCGCTCTGCGCCACTTTGTCAAATACCCGGATGCTGGCGTCGGCCATCTGGGTGTAGCCCACTTTCTGGAGCTGCTCCAGAAAATCCTTCTGGGTGCTGATGTTCTCGTTCAGCGCCCGCACGATGGGGCCAAACTCATAAATCTTGCTCAGAAACTCCTGGTTGAAGGCGTCGAGCACGGCTTTGAGGCTACCCAGGCTGCCGGCCATGTCGGAGTGCAGAATGGGCAGCAGCTCTACCTGCAAAAACGTGTAGTAGTCGTTGCGGCGCTGCTCGGCCTGGCGGTGGGCGCTCTTATACAATGCATTGCCCCACAGCGTGAGGCCCAGCCCGCAGAGGCTACCAATCATGGCCACTGTCACGCCCCGCAAAAAGCCCTGGATGCCTACTTCATCGAACTTGCCGCTGCCCGCCAGTAGGCCCGCCAGCCCCATAATAGCCCCCAAAAAGGTGCCCATCAGCCCGATGTAGAGCGGGGCCGAAGTGTTGCCCTGCACCTCGGCATCGAGGGCGTTGGCGCGGCGCTCGGCAATGCTTTGCAGAATGTCGAAGTCGGCCGTACCCTTGTTTTTGAGCAGGTAGGCGTTGGTATCGCGCTCAATGAGGGCGAAGTCGGGCGTGGCCCCGGTGGCCAGCAGCACATCTACCAGTTGGCCGGTGGCCTCATCCTGGTGGCGCGTGAGGCGCAACGTGCTGCTCTCCGGAAACAGGGTGGCCAGCTGCTCGCTAGCTAGCCGGCCCTGCCAGAACGCCCGCGCTTGAAACCCGATAATTATTAGCAGCGCGAGCCATTCTACTACCTCCATGCGGCAAAGTTACTCAAAGTGAATGCGCGCCTTTTGGCTGATTTGCCAGTCGCCACCCGCCGTACGCTGGGCCACGCCCGGCTCGTCGGTGATGATGCGCGACACGCTGCCCTTCGGGAACGGATACTCGCAGGCCCCGCCCAGGATGTTGACGTGGCTGCCGATGTAGCCGGCGTGCCCGGCCGGGTTTCCCGTCACCACAAACCGCGCCTGGTCGGGCGCATCGGCCGACGTAATCAGCTCAAAAATCGTGTACGAAGCCGGCGCTTCCGCCAGGGAATTACGCTGAAAAAGGCCGTCGATGGGCTGCTGGTTGGCGTACAGCGTACGGGTAGCCGGCGCGGCGGCCGGGGTCGCGGCGGGCTCTTCCTGGGTGATGTAGTTGATGTTGAAAAGCTCGTCATCCTCGGCAGTGGGAGCGGCGACTAATGCGGCGGGAGCAGGGCTAGCCGTGGTCGGTGCTGGCGTAGCGGCCGGCGCTGGCGTCGAATCAGGCGCTTTCGGCTGTACGGGCTTAGGCTGGGCAGCTTTGGGAGTGGCAGCGGGTGCGTTTTTAGCGGGAGCGGCGGGTATCTGGGGCTGGACTGGTGTTGGCTGCTTGGCGGCGGGCGCATCGGGTGCGGGGCGCGCCCCGGCCAGTTTCTTGCCTACTTCCCGCTGCACGATGAGGTGCACCTCGGTCTTCATCTCTTCCGTCAGGCTGGTCAGCGTCGAAGACGAGGCGCTGTGGCTGCGGTGCCGGTGCTTCGAGCCATTACCCTTGAATAAAGACACGAGCAAGCTCACGATTGACAAGGCCAGCGCTACCCAAGGAACCCAAGTAAGCATAGAAGAGGAGGGGGTGGAAGTGGTGGTAACGTCGTTGGTAGGAGTGGGCGTAGCAACTGGGGCAGCCACCGAGGAAGCCAGTGGCTCCGTGGTGGTATCGGCCACACTGGCTGGCGCAGTAGTGGCCGTGGCTACTGGGCTAGTAGGGTCGGCTAGGGTAGTTAGGGTGCGGCGCAACTGCGCAAATGCGGGCTGATTTTGGCGCTCAGGCTTATTATCATGCAATTGCTTAATAATACTGACTGCCAGCTGGCTAGCAGGCTCATTTTTAGCGCTGATATTCTTGAAGTCTCCCTGAAACTTCAGCACATGCTCTAGCTTGGGCTGGAGTTTCTTTTCCAGCTTCACGGCGTCTTCCAAGTGGCGGCCAAATAGATTGACGCTGCCGCTGTCGATGGTTTGGCGGAGCTGCGGGCGCAGGCTGGCCAGTGCGGGGTCGTCGCCGTACACGAAGCGGGCCGTGGCCGCCCACATGCGGGCGCGCACATCGGGCGGCGGCACGTTGGTGCCCGCGGGCGCTACGGTGGGGTTTTGCGCGCCAGCGGGCAGGCTGAGCAGGCCGGCCAGGGCCAGCCCACTCAGAAAGAACCCCCGCTTAATGGGACTGCGAAGCATAGTAGCGCTTGAAAAGCTCGCGGCCCAGCTGGAACAGCGCGTCGCGGAAGGGGAAGAAAAACAGCGTTTCGGGCAGGCGGTCGTCGGCGTTGGTGCCGGTGTCGCGGAGCGAGTTCAGGCCGGCCCGCAGGCTGTCCTTGAGCTTGCCATCGAGGAAGTTGTACACGAAATCGGGGTCGATTTCGATGTTCAGCTCATCGAGCAAACCGCGAATCTCGGCCGATTCGTGGGTGATGAAGCGCACCAGGCGGCGAGTATTGGCAATTACTTCATCCTCAATGGTATCATTCTCGGCTTCGGCCAGGGTGAAGGCGCGGGGCGGGCCTTCGGGCGCATCGGCTGGCAGCACGCCGGGCAGCACAAACTCGGCCGGGGCCTTGGCCTGCGCGGCGTCGCCGCCGGCTAGCTTCCACAGCACCGAGCCGTTGGCGGTGGCTTCCTTGGGCTGGCTCACCAGCGTGAGGCGGAAATCGGAGGGCGCAGGCTGGCCCGAGGCAAACTCCAGAATCAGCTTGCCGATTTCGGTAAGCGTACCAAGGTGCGAGTCAAGGTCGAGCATCCGCAGGTAGGTACTGCCCTTGCCGCTGAAACACAAGTGGCGTGGTACCGCCAGCTGCCGGGCCTGGCAAGCCTGCCCCACGTGGTACACCACGGCCGCGTAGTGCAGCAGCAGGACGATGCGCAGGTGGCGCGCACTGCGCAGCTCGCGGCTGAATTCCAGCTGTTTATCGAAGTTGAAAAGCAAGCTCACCACATCGGCCGAGCCGGCTTTGCTTTCCAGCGCGGCGCGCACCACTTCGCGGGCGGCCTGGGCTTCCTGGCTCACTGGCTTGTTGGCGGTGCGGGCCACGTAGTAGTAAAGCAGGCCGTTTTGCTGGCGGGCACCGCCGAAGGCACCATCGCCCCACAGCACGTCGCCGGCGAAGCGGAACGAGATGGTGGCCTCGGGCTTCTTGCCGCGCAGCAGCAGCACGTCGGTGGTGCCACCGCCGATATCGATGTTCACCACGTTGTCGCGCTCGGAGGGCACGATGCCGCCGTCGGTGTGGCGGTCGGTGAGGTACAGGTACGGGGCCCACGACTCGCTGAGGTCGGCCAGGCGCTGGCCTGGCTCCTCGCCGAATACGCGCTCAAACTCGCCCTGCCAGATGTCCTGGAAGTCGCGGCGGGCCACAGTTTTCATGCTCAACGGGCGCGACCACACTACTTGCGTGGCGCGCACATCACCCTCATTTAGTGCTACTTTGTGCTTGATAAGCAGCAGTAGCTCGCGGATGTAGGCGCGGATGCGCTCAACCCCGGCGGCGCGCTCGCCGCCCTCGGTGTTCCACTTGAGGTTCGTGCGGTAGCGGCCGTCCTCGGGGTGATTGTAGAGGAAGCCGTCGCGGCTGAGGTAGAAGCCGATGTTGATGCTGCCGAACAGCAGCGGGTTGCCCTCGCTGATGAAGGCCGGCGACTCGCAGGTAGCCGTGCGAATCGGGAAGGCCGACTCGGCGCCCTCAATGCCGATGAAGGCGGGCACAAACTCGCGGTTGCGCAGCGTGTCAGCCAGCGGCATCATGCCGAACGAGTCGGGGCCGTAGCGCTTGGGCAGCACAAAATCGGCCGAGGGCAGCGGGCGGTTGAGCATTACCACTTCCATCTCGCGTTCGGTGCCGATGCGGAAGGGCTGCGGCTCGGGCCGCTCGGCCGTGGCGAAGGAAACGTGCGTATTGGTGGTGCCAAAATCCACGGCAAACGTATAGCGCTGCGCGCCAGGGTTTACCACCTGCCAGCGCGGCACGAGCAAGCCCGTGGCCGGGGCTGATAGCTGGCCACTCACCGGCGACTCTACTTCCATGTAGTCGAAGTGCGTGCCCACTACCTCGTAGTAAGTGCTGGCCGCGCCGCGCGGGTTGCGGCCCATGCGCTGGCGGGCGCGCACGCCCCGCGTGCCGCCGGGCACGAGCACCGGCAGCGCCTGCCCGCCCTGGTAAAAGTTGAGCTTGGCCAGGTCGGCGCCCTCATTCTGGTCGGCGAGCTGCACGTAGTACGGGCCGTTGTCGCGGGCATTCTGGCCCTCAAACTTGTAGAACGGGAACACGCCCACGTCGAGGCGGGTGCTCACGCGGCCGCCGCGATACGGCGTTTTGGGCGAGTCGCTGCGCACAGCCTCCACCGGGGCATCGGCCCCCTGGCTAGGGCCGGGGCGGAAGTAATAGCTGCGCTCATACACCACTTCGCGGCCGCTGGTGACGGGCACGGCCAGCCGCAGCTGCACGTGGTTGTCGAACAGCGTGAGGCGCAATTGCTTATCGAGGTCGGCAGCTTCGAAATAATCAAACCACGCCCGCTTCAGCGGCAGCAAAAAGCGTAGCGGCCGGTCCTCGGGCCGCGCGCCCGGCTCGGGCTGCACCTGGCCGAAGTAGAAGCGGTCGGTATTCACCGCGAAGGGCACTTCGAGCAGCCGGTCTTCCAAGAAGTCATTGACCGTGAGGAAGGGATACTGCACGCCCAGGGTTTCGAGGCGGCGCTCTTCAAGGCGCTGGCCTTCGTAGCCGTACTGAATTACCGTCTGGTCGGTGCCGGCCGTGCCGCCGAAGTAGTCGCTGCGGCGCAGGTCGAGGCCCGGCATGAGCACCAGCGGAACTTTGCCGGCCTGCGGCACCCGCTCGTTGAAGCGGATAAACCAGTCGGAGGTCGTCTTCTGCTGCGCCTCGGCTTGCTTGAGCAGCGTGATGCCGCGCACCTGCACGCTGTTGCCCAGCGTATCGCGCAGCGGCTCGTAGTGCTGCTCGAAGGTGGCTAGCGCGGGCTTTTCCTCGGCCAGCGCCTGCACGCGGCCCTTGTCGGTAGCGGCCAGAAACTGCGCGATGCACTGCGCAAAGTTCTCCTGCCGCAGCTCGGGGTGCACATGGAACAGCCCAAAAATGTAGTTCTGAAATTCGGCGCTGCGCTGGTTCAGCGGCACTACTTGGTTATCAAAGTAGAAGCCGTTGCCGTCACCTTTGCGCTGCATATTCAGCCGCGGCACGGCCGGGTGCGCAAACACGAGCGTGAACGGCGAGGTGCCACCCAGCAACTGCCGGGTTTCGCGCCCGCTGGCATCGCGGCTGTCGGCAAAAATCAGGTACAGCGTGTCCAGCTCGCGGAAGTGCGCGTCGGCTAGGTACAGGCGCAACGTATTGCCCAGCAGCCGGATGCGCGGCTCGGGGCTCTGCACCAGCAGGTCTACCTGCTCCTTCTTGGCCCAGGGCACGAAGCGGAGCTTGTAGGCATCGGTGGCCTTGTTGTAGAACAGCAATTCCAGCATGTCCCAGCACTGCGCTACCAGGCGGTGGTACAGCGAGTTGCCCTGGGGCTGCTGGCGCACAAACTTGAAAGCCGTTTCGAGCAGGTGCATCCGCCCGAAGGGCGTAGGAATGGCGGTGGCGGTGCGGCGCGGATTGTCGCCGGCGGGGTCCTGCATTTTCTCGGCTTCGCCGGCCGTAATGCGGTCCGACTCCTGCCAGCCGCGCAGAGTGGGTTTGCCGCGGTCGAGGAGTTGAAGGATGTTACTCATAGTCTGAAGCTGTTTTACTACTGCTACCAGGCTGCTAATCCAGCGACGCTAAAAGTGAACGTCATGCTGAACGCAGTGAAGCATCTCGCGTGGGTTAGTAACTCAATCGTCAGCAACGAAGCGAGCGAGATGCTTCACTGCGTTCAGCATGACGGCCTTTTGTTTTGGTATCGGATTAGCCAGTAGGCAATTGCTGCCCGTGCACTACCTCGTCCATCACCTCCGTGAAGGTGCGAATCAGCGCTGTGGGCGGCGAGCTGGCCGTGTCACTCGCCACGGCCTGGCTCAGGCGCTTGTCCAGCATTACCCGGATTTGCTTGGGGTCGATGACGTCGGACTTGCCGAACAAGCCTTTCTTTTTCAGCTCCTTGCCGGCCACTGCTTTGTCGAAGTCCGGCTCCAGTAGGTCGGCCATGCTGTCCCAGTGATTTTGCGGGTCGTAGCCGTCGCGCAGGTTGAAGGGGCGGAGCCGGCGCGAGTTGTCGCGCAGCTCACGCAGCCAGGCGGTGTAGGAAATGAACTGCCGGTCAGGCGAGTTGTAGTCAAATAGGAACCGGCGCAAATCCTGGTAAAAAGGCTCGCGGTCCCAGGCGTTTTTCAGGCCTAGGTTGGTGGCGTAGGTGGCCGACATCGTTTCGCCCAAGTGGTGTTGCAGCCAGGTAGCGAAGAAGTGGAAGCGCGTGAGTGCCTCGCCCACTAGCGGCAGCGTCTGGCGCCGGTCAAACGACTCGAAGCGCAGGTCGTTCTCGTCGCGCTCCAGCCCAAACTCGTAGAAATGCTCCTCGTGGGCAATGCTGTCGGGCTTTTCCAGGAAGTCGAGCACGGCCAGCGCGCCCACCACTTCGATGAAGTGGGCATTGTTCTGCTGGCTGATGCCGCCCTCGTGGTTGTCGTTTTGCTTCTGCGCCTGGTCGCCCAGGTAGTACATGGCATTCAGGCCGTTGAGGTTATTCTGGTAGTAAGCCAGCGCGGCCTTCGTCTTGGTAATGAAGGTGTTGGAGTCGATGGCGCTGCTGTCCTCGCTTTTCAGGCTGAAGTAGGGTAGCAAACTCAGCGCGCCGATGGGCGCGGTATTGAGCAGCTCAATGTGGGGCAGCTTGGCATCGCGGTCGCGCAGGTTTTTGAGCAGCAGCGGGAAGCCTGCCGCGCCCGTACCGCCAAAGATGGAGCTGATGAAAAAGATGCGGTCGCCGGCCCGAAACTCGTTACCAAAAAACTGAAACTCGGGTGAGTCTACGAGCTGGTTCAGCACCACACTGCCCACGTTGGGGCTGCCTTTGAAGCCTACCTTCAGGTTCTCATCCAGGCTTTTGGGGTCGAATAGCAAATCGACCAGGTACTGGCTTTCCACCGGCAGGTTGGTGTAGCGCAGGTAGTCGCGCAGCGGCTCTTCCATGCCGCTGAAGCTGTACTCGAAGGTGTCCTTTACCCGCGTGTCGCGCTGCTCGCCGGGCCTAGCTAGTGAGGCCAGCGTCTGAATATCAGTCCCGAAAAACTGCCCAGCAGTGCTATCGCCGGGCGCGGCCGGCTTGATTTGCGAGCGCAGGCGCTGGTAGGTTTTGAGCAGCTCAATGGTGCGCTGTTTGTCGCCGTTGGTCGCGTCGGGGTCGATGATGATGGGCACCACCCGGTCGCAGTTCTTGAGTTCGACCCCGGCCGCCAGCAGCATCGTGAGCGAGCGGATAACCCGCGACCCGGTGCCGCCAATGCCGAAGATATAGAGCGTGGACATTTTAGTTAGCTGTTAGCTACTGGCTGCTAGCTATTAGCTCCGAGCGAGTAGCGATTAAGAAAGGAAAAAGCTAACAGCTAACTGCTATTAGCTAAAAGCTGAAGAACTAGTTGGGCCAGCGCACCGGCGTGGTGCGGGCACTCACCGACAGCGGCTTCACCACAAACGACCACAGCACGAAAAACAAGGCCCCGTACAAGGCATTCACCACCAGGAAGCCCAACACGTAGCGGTCGTAGGCCGATTTCTCGATGGCCCCGAGCGTCTCGCCATCCAGGCTGGCGTATACCACCGAGCGGGCCTGCGAATAAGCCAGAATAGCCGAGCCAATCGCCGTGAGCAGTAGCATGATAAACCAGTGCGAGGTCTTGTAGAAAGACGTAGTCAGCACGCGGTTGAAAATCACGTAGAACAGCAGGGCCGCCCCCAGCGCCACGCCAAACAGCGTGCTCAGGCCTACGCCCGGGAAAATACTTTTTTGGTAAACCGGAATCAGCGACGATGGCTCGGCGGTGCCCAGCAGCGCCTGGTAGAGGGTAGTGAAGAGCTTCTGAAACATGAACGGAAAGGAGGGTTTCTAAGGAAAAGGAAAACGGGCTGGCCAGGCCCAGCGGCAAGAAACGGGCCGTTTAGGCGGCTTAGTCGGCGGCCTGGAGCTGCACGGGCAGCGCCCACACCTCGCGGCCGGCGGGCTGCTGGTCGTAGTAGTCCTGCACGCCTTGCAGCACTTCGCTCAGCAAGAAAGTCTTCGGGCCTTGGGCGGCGATGTTGCTGTCGTTGAGCGTTGTGTATTTGGCTACCCAGGCGGGCTGGGTGCGGGGCAGCACGAGGCGCAGCGTGGCGGGCTTCTGGCCGGGCAGGCGCACGAGGTGCACCTTGGCCAGGTGGGTGTAGGTGGGCAGGGCGGGGCTGCGCGGGGCCTTGGCCTCGTCGCGGGCCAGCCACACCTTGGCTAGGGTCGCGTCGGTGCCCGCGTCGTCGAGCTTCAGCTGCTTGGGCAGGCTGGCCGCCTCGGCGGCGGGCGCGTTGCCGAGGTCGAGGGCCAGCACAAACTCGGCCGGCTCCTGGCGCGACAGGCCCTTGGCTACGTGCAGCGTGAGGGGCTGGGTCTGGCGGCTGCCGGTCTTGTCAACGTACCATTCGCCCGCGTTGCCGAAATGCTCCAGCACGGCGGCCGGCGGGGCGGGCAGGTTGTAGCTCACCCGCTCGAAGCCCGCACCCATCAGCGGCTTGAGCAGCGGGGTGGCGGCGGCCACGGCGGCGGGCTCGCCCAGCACCCACACGTAGTAGGGCAGGGGGCTGCCCTTCAGCACCTGAAAGCGCGTGCGGTTGCCCGGAAAAAACTTGTCCCGAAACTCCGAAGTACCTGCGAAGATGCTGATAGCCAGATTAGCCGCCGAGGCTTCGCTGAGCGCGTCCTTGACGTCGGTTTTTACTTTCCAGGTCTGCTTAGGGTCGGGCGGCGCGTAGATGAAGTCGGAGATAACCACGCTCACCGCGCCCGGCTTGCCCTTTTGCAGCTTCAGGATTTCGCGCAGCATCGTGGGCATTTCCGTGCCCAGCGCGGGGTTTTGGATGCCCGTGCTCACGGTGTTGCTCAGCTCGGCGTAGGTGGTGGTCCGTAGTGCGCGGGGGTTGCTGGGCGTACTTTCCTGCACGAAGTAGTAGGCCGGGGCGGCCTTGGCGCTGGCGCGCTGGCCGTTGATGTTGCTGAGTACCTCCGTGATGGTGCGCTGAAACTGGCTGCCCGGCTGGCCCGGCGCGTTCGGGTGCATGAAGCCGCGCATCCCGGTCGAGGCATCCACAAACACGCTTATCTGGCTGATGGCAGCGGCGGGTGTTTTATCGGCCTTGCTGGCGGTAGTCTTTTCAGTGGCTTTCTCCGGCTCGCCGCAGCCGGTGAGCGCCACCCCGCCGAGCACGAGCGCGGCCAGGGGCAAAATAGCGGAATAAGTAAAAAAGCGGGCCGCCGGTAGTCGGTTGTGCATAAGTGAGAAGCAGCGGGCGCCCACGCGGCGCTCATCTGCCCTGCAAGTAACGACAATTGGCGGGTTGCGGATATACTCGGTCCGAAACTCTGACTTATGAAAGCGAGGAAGCGGTTAGTAAGAAATGCATTAAGCTCGGGCTATTAGCCCTGCTTAATGCAAGACACGCAATGAGAATGCAGCAGTCGTAGCAAGGGCTAGCCCAGTAACTCCTCAATATCCTCCCGCGTCAGCGACTTTATCACGGCCTCGTCGGTCGTTATCAAGTCGCTCACCAGTTGCAGCTTGCGGCGTTGCAGGGCCAGGATTTTTTCCTCTACCGTGTTCTGGCTGATGAACTTGTACACGAACACCGGCCGCTGCTGGCCGATGCGGTGGGCGCGGTCGATGGCCTGGGCTTCCACGGCCGGGTTCCACCAGGGGTCGAGGATGAAGACGTAGTCGGCGGCCGTGAGGTTGAGGCCCACGCCGCCCGCCTTGAGGCTGATGAGGAAGATTTGCAGGTCGGGGTCGTGCTGAAAGCGCTCGACCTCGCCCTGGCGGTCGCGGGTGTGGCCGTCGAGGTAGGCGTAGGTGAGCTGGCGCTCGTCGAGGCCAGCGCGTACGAGGGTCAGGTGCTGCACGAACTGGCTGAACACGAGTACCTTGTGACCTTCCGAAACCACGCTGCGAATCATGCGCAAAATCTCGCGCATCTTGCCCGATTCGCCCTCGTAGGTTTGGTCGGCCAGGTGGGGGTGGTTGGCAATCTGGCGCAGGCGGGTGAGGCCCTGGAGCAGCAGCAGCTGGGTGCCGCCAGCCGGGGTGGGCGCGTGGCCCTCCAGGCTCTCCATGATTTTGTTGCGGTAGAAGCTCTTGGTTTCTTCGTAAAACTGGGCCTGCTCCTCGGTGAGCGGGCAGTAGCTGAGGTGCTCGGTTTTGGCGGGTAGCTCGCTGGCTACCTGGGCTTTGTGCCGGCGCAGTACGAAGGGCTTGATGAGCGCGTGCAGCTTCTTGGTGCGGCTCTCGTCCTGGTTTTTCTCAATGGGCTTGACAAATTCTTTGCGGAAAAACGCCTGCGTGCCCAGCAAGCCGGGGTTGATGAACGTCATCTGGCTCCACAAATCCATCGTGCTGTTCTCGACCGGCGTGCCGGTGAGAATGAGCCGGTGGCGCGCCCGCAGCTTGCGCACGGCCTGCGCCGTGGTCGAGGAGGGGTTTTTGATAGCCTGCGACTCGTCTAGTATCACGTAGTCAAACTGATAGCTAGCCAGTAGGTCGGTATCGAGGCGCACGATGCCGTAGCTCGTCAGCACAATGTCGTAGTCGGCAAACTGCTCCACGTTTTTGTCGCGGTAGGTACCGGTGTAGACGAGCAGGCGCAGGCTGGGCGTGAACTTGCGCGCCTCGTTCATCCAGTTGTAAACCAAGGAGGTAGGTAGCACGAGCAGCGAGGCCGCGCCCTGGCTGGCCTGGCTTTCCTGGCGTTCGAGCAGCATTACCAGCGTTTGCACGCTCTTGCCCAGGCCCATATCGTCGGCCAGGCAGCCGCCGAGGTGGTAGTCCTGCACGAAGCGCAGCCAGTTGTAGCCCGCCTGCTGATACGGCCGCAGCGTGCCCCGGAAGCCCACCGGCAGCGCCCGGTCTTCCACGGCCGCGAAGTCGCGCAGCTTCTCCAGCCGCCGCGTGAGGGTCACAGTGGCCAGGTTATCCTGCTCTAAGTCGTTGATTAACGACAGGTGGTGGCGGCGCAAAGCCAGCGGCTGGCCCTCAGTTTCTTCGGCAAAGGCGAACAGCTCCAGGTAGTCGGTAAACCACTCGTCGGGAATGAAGGCGACCTGGCCGTTGGGCAGGCGGTACTCGCGGCGGCGCTGCAAAATGTAGGGCCGCAGCCGGATAAACGGCACCGCAAACTCGCCAAACCACACCGTGCCGCGCACGTCGAACCAGTCGCCGCGCTCTTCGATGCCCACCTCTACCCGCACCGGGCCAATGAAATAATCCTGGCTGGCCGACGCACCGCCCTGCACCTGGAAGCCTAACTCGCCGAGCGCGGGCGCATTATCGTGTAGCCAGCGGAAGGCCTCGGCCTTAGGCAGGCTGGCGTGGCCCTCGGCATCGAGCGGTAGGCCGCGTAGGCGCAGTTCCTCGGCGCGGTCGTTTTCTTCCTTGGCCGAGCGCAGCAGGCGGCGAAATATGTAGGAGTCGGCGTCTTCTTCGAGCTGCACGCTCATGGCGCGCGGCGGCGTCAGAGGCAGGTCGTAGGCGCCGTAGCGAAAGGTGAGGCTGAAAAACAGCGGGGCCTCGTCGGTGCCCGCGCCGGGAATAACCACAGGTTTGGGTAGCGGCACGCGACCACGGCGCGGCGGGCCGGGCGGGCGCACGGGCACCACGGGCGTGCCGGCGGCTGGCCCAGGCGGCACGTCCGAAAACGTGAGGTGGGGCCGGGCCAGGTAGCGCTCGGTGCGGATGTCGAAGCCGCGCGCGTGCACGTCGAACGACTCCATGAGCGGGGCCACGAACTTCTGGAAGTAGCTTTTCTCCACGGCGCGGGGCACCGTGATGAATTTCTTATTCAGGAACGGCAGCAGCTTGCGGCCGTCCACGTCGTGGCGGAAGCAGTAGAGCACGTCATCGAGCAGCAGCCAGGCGGGCTGCTGGCACACCAACACGGCGTTCTTGAACTGAAAATCAAGCTTCTGGCTCTGAAACTGAATAGTCGGGAAGTAATGCGTGCTTTCCTCGTTGCGCCGGAAGTGAAAGAGCACCGAGGCCGGCACCGGGGCTAGCCGCAACTCGCGCCAGGTAGGCTCACCATCGCGGCCCATAATGAAGACGTGCTTGCCTTGCAGGCCCGCCAGCAGCCGGCCCAGCCGGGTTTGCACGTAGCGGGCAATGGCCTCCTGCAAGGGCTTGTCGCCCTTCTCGGGGTGGTAGGTTTTGAGGAAAAAGTCGGCCGCCGTGATTTTACGGGGCCAGAATTCCTTGATGACGGCATCCTGCTGAAGCTGGTCGCAGAGCGCGATGAGCTCGTAGTCGTCTTTCTCAAGGCCATCGGCAAACTCCGGGGCGTTTTTGGCCGAGATGGTTTGGTGCTGGAGCGTGAGGCGGCCGCCGGGGCCGAGCTGCACCACGTGCGCCGTAAAAAGATGACCCAGGTACTCGTGCGCGAACAGCGAGTAAACTAATTGAAAAGGTTGCGCAGTAGAAACGTTCATAGCCGAGCACGAGAACGTGCAAGTTAGCCCGCGCAACCGGGATTCCCGATTGATTTTAATCAGTTTTGCGTGCTATACTGTCGGGGCTGCCCTACGCGGCCAGTTTGTTACAGGTTTTCCCGAATTTGCATTCGGCCGGCATTCAGCGCGGGGCGAATAGACACGGCTAAGGTTATTGAAATGATGGCGAGCGAGATAAAAAAGATGTCCGACGCCTGCATTTTCACCGGGTAAGAATCTACCACGCTCGTGGCCATGCCCATGCTCACTACGTGGAAGGTTTGCTGAATCCAGCAGATGCCCACGCCCAGCACCAGCCCGGCCACGGCCCCCACCAGCGCCACGATGGCCCCCACTAGCAGGAAGGACTGCCGCACCATCTTCTCGGTAGCCCCAATGGCTTGCAGCACGGCAATGTCCTTGCGCTTGTCGATGACCAGCATCGAGAGCGAGAAAAAGATGTTGAGCGAGGCGATGAGCAGAATGAAGGCGAACGTGATGAACACGAACAGCTTCTCAATCTTGATGGCCTTGAGCAGGCTCACGTGCTGCTCGTCGGAGTCGAGTACGGTGAAGTTCTCGCCAAGGCGCTCGCGCAGGTCGTCCTTCACCTTATCGGGCTTGAAGCTGGCGCCGATGCGCACGTAGAGGGCCGTGCGGCGGTTGCCGTAGCCCAGCAGGCGCCGCGCAAAGGTGAGCGGCACAAACAGGTAGCTGTCGTCGAGGTGCTGCTCTATCTGGAAGATACCGCCGGCCAGAATGGTTTCTTCGTTAAAGGCTTTCTCAGGGTTGATGTTCAGGGTTTTGCGGCCCGGCTCCTGGCGCGGATACAGCAGCCGCAGTGGGGCTAGCCGGTTGTCGAGCGTCACGCCCAGCTCGCTTTTCACGCCCTCGCCTACTAGGGCATATTCGCGCTCGCCGCGGCGCAGGCGGTGGTCGCCGGCCAGCAGGTTGGAGTCGATAGGAATCTGGCCAAAGTAGTTTTCGGAGAGGCCACGCATCTTCACCACCATCTGGCGGTCGTGGTATTGTAGCAGGGCGTTGTCTTCGATAACCTCGGTGAGCAGGGCCACGCCGGGCGTATTCTGCACCTTGCTGAGCAGCAGCGTATCGACCGGGAACGACTTGCCCTGGCGCGCCGCGATGACCAGGCTGGGGTCCGACTTGCCGTAGAGCGAGCGCACTAGGTCTTCGAGGCCATTGAATACCGAGAGCACGATGATGAGCGCCGCCGTGCCCACCGCCACGCCCACCATCGAGATGTTGGAGATGATGGTGATGATGTTACGCTTCTTCTTCGACAGAAAATAGCGGCGGGCAATGAGGAGCGGAACGTTCACGGGCAGGCTGTACGCAAAAACGGGCTAGCTGGCTTTGCGCAGTTGGTCGTTCATAAAGTCTTCGAGTCGGTTGAGCCGGTCTTTGGGCTCCCTGTAAATCTTGTCGCCTTCGCTTTTCGCATCGTCGTCGCGTCGGCGTACTTCTCGCTTGAGGTCCCGTAGCTCATCCAGAAAGATGATGTTGAATTGGTCCTGGCGCTCGTTCCATTTCGTTTGCTTATCCAGCGTAAACTTCATGAAATCCAGCATATTATTCTGCACCTTGAGGAGCGTTAGGTGCGAGTCTCGCAGCTGCCGGATGTCAGCCTGCATCTCAGTTTGCGCGGCTTGCATCGCGGTCTGCGTGGCTTGCGTTTGCCGTAGCTCGTGCAGCATAGCCGTTTGTATCTCAACCGTTTGCAGCAGAGTCTGATTCGTCTGGTCCTGCGATGCCTGCATGGTGTCGAGGCGCTGCGTGAGCTGGTGAAAAGCGACTTGCGGGTCGAAGGCGGGCGACATGGCGGGGGCAGATGGGAAAGGCTGAGCAAGATAGCCGCTACGGCACCGCCGACGGGCTACTTCCAGGCTTTTACGATGAGGCCGGTGCCCGAGTCGTGGGTAGTGCGGGCATCCCACCAGTTGAGCAGCAGGCAGAAGGGGAATACTACCGCGTAGTAGAAGGGCAACAGCACGAAAAACCAGCGCGACTGGCCCAGCATCAGAATGGGGTATTTCATGCTGAGGCGCCACGATACCTGCCCCGGCTCGCCGTAGCTGTAGCGGGCCTCGATGCGCTCGAAGCCAGCGGTGCGCAGCTTCTGCTGAATCTCGTGGATGTTGTAGCCGTCGCGCACGTGCTCCTCGATAAAGCTCGTTTCCGAGTCGGCGTGCACGTCGGAGCCGCCTTGGTCGCTGGGGGTCGAGATGAGCAGCATCCCGCCATCCTTGAGCGAGGCGTGCACGTTGCGAAACACCTCCACGTCTTCCAGAATGTGCTCCATCACATCGACGGCGATGGCCAGGTCAAACGAGGTAGGCTCCTGGTACAGCACCAGGTCTTGCACCGCAAACTGCACCTGCGGCCGGCCGATGGCCCGAAAAAAGTTGTTAGAATCGGCCACTTGCTCATCTTTCACATCCACGGCCAGGATGTGCCACTGGCTGCTAAGGCCGCTAAGCCAGTAGCTATACTGGCCGTAGCCGGCGCCGGCGTCCAGGATGTTGAGCGGCTCGCGGGTGCGGCCGCGCGCCCACTGGCGCAGTTCGCGGTGCACGTGCCAGGTGCGCAGCAGCAGCAGGTCGAGCAGGTGGTAAAACAAGCGCCGCAGCCACGGCGAGCGGTTGAAAACGTTGCCCAGGCTGCGCTTAATAGGGTCGTAGTACAAGGAGTGAAATCGTGAATGAGTGAGTAAGTGAATGGCTGTGCGAGAGCAACTAAGCGAACAAGCCAGCGGGCCATTCACCTACTCACTCATTCGCTCCTTCACTAATTGAACAAGCGTGGGCGGGGCGTTTCGCTGGCCTCGTCGTCGTCATCGTCGCTGCCGGCGGGCGGAGCGGCCGGAATGTCGAGCTTGCTCAGCACGGCATCCATGTGAGCGGCGTAGGCGGCGCTGTCGTCGTGAAAGAACGTGAGCTCGGGCACTACCCGCACCTGGCTGCGAATGCGCTTGCCCAGCGCAAACCGGATTTCCTTGGTGTGCTCCTTGATGGCCTCCAGGCGCTCGGGCGCGTCGTTGCCGATGAGCAGGCTCAGATGCACGCGGGCCACGGCCAGGTCGGGCGTCACCTTCACGCTGCTGATGCTGGGCACCAGCCCCCCGCCAAACAGGTGGGGCAGGTCGCGCTGCAGCACCTGGGCCAGCTCCTGCTGTAGCAGGCTAGCCATCTTTTGTTGTCGTTTGCTTTCCATAACTTCTTGCTAAACCACAAAGGTACACCGCCCGGCAACGCGCACCGTGCGCGGCCCGGCAAGTAGTAGCGCGGACTTCTAACCCATACGTTTGGGCAATTAGCCGGCCTGCCGGCCAAAAGTCCGCACTGCCGACTGCCCGCCACGTGGTTTTCGCCCGCACCTTTGCGGGCCCAACTTACTTTTTCCTCGTGCTTCGCTTTTTCAAAAGCTCCCTTCCGGCCCAATTGCTGGTGCTGCTGGCGCTAGTGCTCGGCCTGCGGCTGCCGCTGCTGTGGCTGGGCGTGCCCCCCACGGCGGCCGAGCTGCGCCTGCTGCTACTGGGCGAAGGGCTGGCCCGCGGCGCCTGGCCTTACCGCGACCTCTACGATGGCACGGCGCCGCTGGCGGCGGCCGGGGCCGGCGTGCTCGAACTGGCCTGGAACCGCCCCGTGCTGCTGTACCGCGCGGCGGCGCTGGGGCTGCTGCTGGTGCAGGCCCTGCGCTTCAATACCGTGCTCAACCGCGCCGATGTGCACCCCGAGCGGGGCTACCTGGCCGCGCTCACCTACTTGGTGGTGGCCAGCCTTACCACCGACCTCGATACGCTCTCGCCGCTGCTCATCGGGCACACGTTTATCGTGTTTGCCCTCAGCGCCCTGCTGCCCACCTCGCGCGAGGGCTACGACAACCGCCGGCTGTTTCGGGCGGGCTTTTTGATAGGGCTGGCGGCGCTGTGCTACCTGCCGCTGGCCTTTTTTGTGCTGCTGGGGCTGTTTGCGGTGCTCATCTTCGCGGCCAATTCGTTTCGGAGCGCGCTGCTGCTGGTGTGCGGCTTTTTGTCGCCCTACGCCCTGCTGGCCACGCTCTTCCTGTACGTAGATGCCCTGCCCAATTTCCAAAACATGTACCTGGAGCGGGGCCTGCTGCCCGCCGTAGCCGCCACCGATGGCCTGCCGCCCGCCGTGGCCTGGCCGCTGCTGGCGGGCGTGGCCGGGCTGCTGGCGCTGGCGCTGGCCCGCGTGGCCAGCACTGCGCTGGGCCTGGTGTTTCAGGCTAAGTTTCGGCAGTTGCTGCTGGTGTGGCTGCTGGTGGCCGTGGCGGTACTGGTGGTGGGGCGCGGGCTGGCGCCGGGCTCGGTGCTGCTGCTGCTGCCGCCGCTGGCTTATTTCGGGCTGTTTTTGTGGCAGCGAGCGCCGGGCCGGGCCGGCTGGGCGCCCGAGCTGCTTTTTGTGGCGGTGCTGGGGGCCGTGGTGGTAGTGCGTTACCGTAGCCTGGTGCCCGGGCTGGCGGGCCTGCTACGCCTGCCCGCCGAGAGCGCCTTTGCTCCGCAGCCTGGCCCGGCCAGCCGCCGCCTTACGGCCCCCGGCGCCGTGCTGGTGCTGGGCCCCGACCGCCGGCCCTATCTCACGCACCCCGCTGCCCGGCCCTACCTCGACTGGCCCCTGGCGCAGGCCGATTTTGACCACCTCAACGAGTACGCGGCCGTGGTGCGCGTGGGCCGCAGCCTGGGCCCGCGCCAGCCTACCTACATCCTCGACCAAAACCACTTGCTGCCCCGCCTGCGCCACTTGTTGCCCAATGTATTCGGCCGCTACGAGCCCGTGCCCGGCGTGCCTAACGCCTACCAGCTGCAAAAATGAGGACCTCCTAACGCAGCACGACCTGCCCGGCAAGCGCCCGGCAGGTCGTGCTGCGTTAGGAGGTCAGGCGGCGCTACTGCGCGTTCTGGGTGGCTAACTCCTTGTTGAGCTTGGCGGTGCTGTTGCGGCGCACCACCCGGGCAATGTGGATGCTGAGCTCGTAGAGCAGCAAAATGGGGATGGTAACGATAATCTGGGCCGAGATATCGGGCGGCGTGATGATGGCCGCGATGATGAGAATAACCACAATGGCGTGCTTGCGGTAGAGCGTCATCAGCTCGGGCGTCACGAGGCCGGCCTTAGCCAGGAAGAATACTATCATGGGCAGCTCAAACACGAAGGCGCACGAGAGCGTCATGGTCGTGAGCGTGCTCAGGTAGCTCTGCAAGTCCATCTGGTTCTGGATGCTGGGGTCCACATTGTACTCGGCCAGAAACTGAATGCTGAGAGGCGCCGCTATGTAGTAGCCGAACAGTAGCCCCAGCAAAAACAGAAACGATACAAAAAACACGGCTCCCCGCGAGTTAGCCCGCTCGTGTGGGTAAAGGCCCGGCTTGATAAAGCGCCACAGTTCCCAAAACAAGTAGGGGAAAGTGAGGCAGATGCCGGCAATAAACGACGTGCTAATGTGCATTGTCAGCTGCCCGCTCATTTCCCGGTTCTGGATGATGAAGTGAACCTGGTCGCCGCAATCCGTGCTAGAACTGAATAGCTGCCCAATCTTGCAAAACATGCGATACGTCCAGAAATCGGGACGCGACGGTCCCAGAATCAGGTCGTGAAACAGGAAGTTTTTATTGAAAAACGCGACTAGCGAAAACACCACTACCGCGATGGCCGCCCGGATAATGTGCCAGCGCAACGCCTCCAGATGGTCGATAAACGACATCTCTGCCTCGCCTTCGGCGGCGGCGCGGTTCTGCTGAAATTTTTGAGTGGGAGAGGCCAAGACCGCAGATTTAACTGATTTAACGGATTGCGCAGATACGCTTGGCTACGCCAAGCTGACTATGCTGCTGGTACGAACGCAAGAGGCCTGCGGCTCGCTTTATTGATTGATGTACTAGCTAAAGCGCAGAGCAGAACGGACAAAACAGATAAAGCGAACAAAAAGGATAAGTAGCGTAGCCAGCGCAGCCAAAAACCAACTGCGCTGGCCGCTTAGTCAGCTTGCGTCAGCAAGCGTATCTGCGAAATCCGTTAAATCCGTTAAATCTGCGGTTCGTTAAATCTGCGGTTTGTAGAGCGGGTAGCCTTGCAGCCACTCGTTTACCTGCTGGCGCACGCCGGCAAGGCGGCTGGCATCGGCGTGGTGCGTGAGCGCCTCGTCGATGAGCTCCACGATGCGCACCATATCGCCCTCAACTAGGCCGCGGGTAGTTACGGCGGCCGAGCCAATCCGGATGCCGCTCGTCACGAAAGGCGACTTGTCATCGAAGGGCACCATGTTTTTATTAATGGTGATGTCGGCCTGCACGAGGGTGTTTTCGGCTAGCTTGCCGGTAAGGCCCTTCGAACGCAGGTCAATCAGCATCAGGTGGTTATCGGTGCCGCCCGAAATGATGTCGTAGCCGCGGCGCAAAAACTCCTTGGCCAGCGCCTGGGCATTTTTCTGCACCTGGTGCACGTAGCGGGTGTAGCCTTCGCCCAGCGCCTCGCCAAAGGCCACGGCCTTAGCGGCAATCACGTGCTCCAGGGGCCCGCCCTGCGTGCCAGGGAACACGCCCGAGTCGAGCAGCGCCGACATGGGGCGGATTTCGCCTTTCGGCGTCTTCAGACCGAAGGGATTGTCGAAGTCCTGGCCCAGCATGATGAGGCCGCCGCGGGGGCCGCGCAGGGTCTTGTGCGTGGTGGTGGTTACAATGTGGCAGTGCTCGAAGGGCGAGTTGAGCAAGCCCTTGGCGATGAGACCGCTAGGGTGCGAAATATCGGCCAGCAGCAGGGCGCCCACCTCGTCGGCGGCGCGGCGCAGCGCGGCGTAGTTCCAGTCGCGCGAGTAGGCCGAGGCCCCGCAGATAATCATTTTGGGGCGCTCGCGGCGGGCAGTGTCCACCACCTTGTCCCAGTCGATGAGGCCAGTTTCCTTCTCCACCCCGTAGAAGCTGGGCTGGTAGAGCTTGCCCGAAAAGTTGACCGCCGAGCCGTGGGTGAGGTGCCCGCCGTGGCTAAGGTCGAAGCCCAGAATCTTATCGCCGGGGTTGAGGCAGGCCAGCATGACGGCCGCGTTGGCCTGGGCGCCCGAGTGGGGCTGCACGTTGGCCCACTGCACGCCGAAGAGCTCCTTTACACGGTCGATGGCGAGCTGCTCGACCTGGTCAACTACTTCGCAGCCACCGTAGTAGCGCTTGCCGGGCAGGCCCTCGGCATACTTGTTGGTGAGCACCGAGCCTTGCGCCTCCATCACTTGGTCGGAGACGTAATTTTCGGAGGCAATGAGCTCCAGGCCGTGGGTCTGGCGCTGGCGCTCCTGCGCAATAAGGTCAAAAACGGCGGTGTCGCGCCCGGCGGCAACGGCGGAAGTGGGGGCAGTGGCTTGCATGACTCCAAAAGTACGACCCGCTATCCGAGTGTGCCTTCGCGGTGGCGGGCCATTTATCGGTTTGCCAGCTTTCCTCCTGACTACCGCTGGGCGCGCCACCTTTTTGCAACGCACCGTGCTCCCCTTATGGGCGTGAGCGCGCCGCTGGTGTACGGACTGGTGCGCTGCCGGCAGATTGGCCGCGGGGCGCTGCTGGCGCACGTGACCGCGCTGCGGCAACTGCTGGCCAAAAGCAGGCCTAGCGCCGGGCGATAGGGTAGGGGTCCTCCCGGTTTTCGACCAGGTGCAACTGCCAGGTGTCGAGGTCGAGGGCGGCCAGGTGGTGCAGCTCGGGGTTGTGGCGAAATGCGCAGCCCGTGTCGAGGCCGATGGCTCCGGCCTTGGCGGCTACGCTGGCCTGCACCTCGGCCACCGGGGTAGGCACATGGCCGTGCAGCAGCCGCTTGCCCGCCAGCCGGGTAGGGTCGTAGGTGAAGTGCTTGGCGTAGAGCATACTGAAGGTGTCGCGGCGCATCTCATCGGGCGGCAGGGCAAAGTTGTAGCCCGCGTGCACCAGCACAAAATCGGGCAGCTCTAGTTGCAGCGGCAGGGCCGCAAGCCATTGTACGTAGCGCGGTGCAATCTGGGAGGGCCGCGCTACCCCAAAGCTGGCCAGGGTCATGGCCTGCTCGGCCCGGGTGCGCCACATGTCGCCATCGCCCCGACTAAAAATTGTGTCGGCCAGCTCCTGCTCGTGGTTGCCGCGCAGGCAGTATACTTGGTAGCCAGCGGCTTGCAGCTGCATCAGGTAGTCGAGCACGCCCGCACTGTCGGGGCCTTTGTTCACGTAGTCGCCCAGCAGGTAGAGGTGGTCATTGGGGCGCAGTTGCAGCTCCTGCTCCACGAGGTAGCGGAAGGTGCGCAGGCAGCCGTGCAGGTCGGTAGCGGCAAAGCGGCGGGCCATCTTAGTAATTGGGGTTTGGGGATTGGAAATGAAGTATTTAAAAAAGTAAAAAAGCCCCGGCCTTGATGGGCGCGGGGCTTTTGTTTCTTTCGAAAAGAAGGGCTAGGCGTAGCTGCCTTTGCCGTTGTCGGGCTTGTTGTGGCCGCGGTTGGGGTGCGTGGTGCCGGCGTCGTCGGCCTCGTTTTGGAGGCGCTCTTCGGTAGCCTCGTCGAGGTTACCGGCGGGCAGCGCGTCGGCTTTGGTTTGCTCAGGCAGGCCAGCTTCGTTTTTATTGGTCTGCGACTGTTGGTTCTGCTCCGTGTGGTGGGTTGACATGGGAAAAGGAGTTAGCAGTGAGGTAGAAAAAGGCTGGCTGGCCTTTGTTAGCGGTTGGGGTGCGTGTGCGGAGCGTCCTGGGCTTCTTCGCGCAGGTGCTTCTCGGTTTTTTCGTCGCGCTGGTCGTCGTTGGTTTCGCCGGTGCCGGCGGCTCGCTGCGCTACGTTGGGGCCGCCCTGGTGCGATTCGCCCTGCTTGTTTGATTTATGGTCTGCCATTGGGAAAAAGAATTATAAATTCGGAATGCAGAGTTAGGAAGTAGAAAGTGCGAGTCTGAAAAGTCACAACCCGTACTTTCTACCTCATACCTTAAACTAAAAGCCGATGTCGAGGCCCGAGTCTTGGGCGCCGGGGTCGTTCTGTTCGGCGTTGGTGTCGGTGCCAGTTACGGGCTTTTGGGCTTTGGGAGCCATCTGGCCCATGCCTACGTGCGAGTCGGGGTCCTCCATTTCGTCGGGGCCTTTGCGCAGGTCGTCGGCTTCGAGCTCATCGACGGGGCCGCGGTGGGGGCGGCGGCCATCCTCGTCGCGCTCGTCGTCGGGGCTGGGCAGGTCCTGGTCGCGGCGCTGGTCAGCGCCTTCGCCGGCGGTGCGCATGTTGTCGCCGGGCTGCTCGCTGTCGGGGGCATCGGTGCGGGCGTTCATGGCCACGGCCGTGATGCCCTCGCTGCTATCGGTGCCGAAGCCTTCCTTGCCGTCGCGGTTGCCGAAGCCACCGCGGGCCTGCTCGTTCTTGGGTGGGTCGGCATTAGGAATGCGCAGGCCAGCGGCAAATTCTTCTTCGGTCGTATCGTCGTTGATGACGCGGATGGGGCGGTTGTTAGGGTCGACTGACATAGGGAGGGAAAGCTAAGCAATTGGGTAAAGGGGTGTACTTAGGTTCGGACTTTTGGGTTGTAGCAGGTACAAAGCCAGGCTCTGGCTTGCTGCGCGAGCGCCGCGAGCCGGGCGTGTGCAACTGCGTGCAGGCGCGGCTGTTCGCTGCGCTCACTCGCCAAGCCGGAGCTTGGCCTTACGTTACCTTTGCCCCATGCCCGAAGCCGCTGCCCTGACCCTTGTGCCCACGCCCATCGGCAACCTGGAAGACATTACCCTACGCGCCATTCGCACCCTGCGCGAAGTGGACCTGGTGCTCTGCGAAGACACCCGCACCAGCGGGCGCCTTATGCAGCACCTGGAGCTTAAGAAGCCCCTGCTAGCCTACCACTTGCACAACGAGCACAAGCAGGTGCCCCAACTCATCGAGCGCCTGGCCAAGGGCGAGCGCATGGCCCTCGTCAGCGACGCCGGCACGCCGGGCATCTCCGACCCCGGCTTCCTGCTGGTGCGTGAGTGCCTGGCCCGTGGGCTGGCCGTGGAGTGCCTGCCCGGCCCCACGGCCCTGGTTCCAGCCTTGCTAAAATCAGGCTTCGGGGCCGAGCGGTTTGCCTTCGAAGGCTTTTTGCCCGCTAAGAAGGGCCGCCAGACGCGCTTGCAGGAGCTAGCCCGCGAAACGCGCACGCTCATTTTCTACGAGTCGCCGCACCGCATTGTGAAAACGCTAACCCAGCTAGCCGAGGTATTCGGACCCGAGCGCCCGGCCAGCGTCAGCCGCGAGCTCACCAAGCTGTTTGAGGAAACCCTCACGGCGCCGCTGGGCGAGCTGGCCGCTACGCTGGCCGCCCGCCCGGCCATCAAGGGCGAAATTGTATTGGTAGTAGAAGGTGCTAAACAAGAACGAAGTGAGCGCAGCAAATACAACTCCCGTAACGACCGCGAAAGCGACGACACCGACGACCTTGCCGACGACGGCGATGCCGACGATGACCCCGCCGCCTAGCTGGTACCAGCGCCCGCTGGCGCTGGCCAGCCTCAGCGCGCTGCTGCTGTGCGGCGGCTGGCCCCCGCACCCGGTGGGCCCGCTGGCGCTGCTGCTGTTCGTGGGCTGGGTGCCGTACCTGATACTAGAGCGCCGCCTCACCCTCGAAAACGCTTGCAAGCGGCGCGTGTTTGCCAGCACCTACTGGCTGCTGCTGGTCTGGAACGCGCTCACTACCTGGTGGGTTAGCTATTCGTCCTTGCCGGCTGGTATCGCGGCCGTGGTGCTCAACGCGCTGCTCATGTGCGTGCCGCTCATGGCCTTCCGGCAAACCAAGAAGCGCTTTGGCAACCGGCTAGGCTACCTCTCGCTGCCCATCTACTGGATAGCCTTCGAGCAGTTGCACCTGCACTGGGACCTCACCTGGCCCTGGCTCACGCTGGGCAATGGCTTTGCCGCCGCCCCGCAGTGGGTGCAGTGGTACGAGTACACCGGCTTTCTGGGCGGCTCGGTGTGGGTGTGGGCGGTTAATCTGCTCGTATTCTGGGCGTGGTTTGGCGTTGGCGGCGTGCCGCCCTGGCAGCTCAATGGCCCGCGGCGCTGGCGTTGGGGCCTGCCAGTAGCCGCCATATGGCTGCCGCTTACCCTCTCGCTCGTTATTGGCCGAAGCTACCAGGAAAAAGGCCCGACTGCCGAGGTGGTGGTGGTGCAGCCCAACTTCGACCCCTACGTAGAAAAATTTGAGGGCGGCGCCCAGTTTGTGCCCGCCGGGCAGCAGCTCACGCGCTTCCTCACCCTGTCCGAGCAGCAGCTTACGCCCGCCACGCGGCTCGTCATCTGGCCCGAAACGGCCCTGGAGGAGGCCCGCCTGGAACGCACCATCGAGTACGACCCCCACATTCAGCGCATCCGGCAGTGGTTGGGGCAGCACCCGGGCGTGGCGCTGCTCACGGGCATCACCACCATCGGCACGTACCCGAGCAAGGAGGCGGCTAGTCGCTCGGCCCGCCACCGCGACGACCTGGGCTACTACGACGTGTTCAACGCGGGTGCCTACTTCGCCTCGGCCACGGCGCCCATTGCCTTCTACCACAAGTCGCGGCTGGTGCCGGGTGTCGAAAACGTGCCGCCGCTGCTCACGGCGCTGGTGGCTAGCATCGACCTGGGCGGCTACGTGGGCTCCTACGGCACCCAGGCCGAGCGCACGGTGTACCCCGCCCCGGCCAACGCGCCGGCCCTGCGCCCCGCCCCGATTATCTGCTACGAGGCTATTTATGGCGATTTTGTAGCCGAGTACGCCCGCAACGGCGCCACGCTACTCACCGTCTTCACCAACGATGCCTGGTGGCTCGACTCGCCCGGCTACCGCCAACTGCTGCGCTACGGCAGCCTGCGCTGCATCGAAACCCGCCGCGACCTCGCTCGCTCGGCCAATACTGGCTTCACCGGCTTCATCAACCAGAAGGGTGAAATCACGCAGGTGGTGCCCGCCTGGATACCCACCGCCGCCCGCGGCACCGTGCACCTCAATGACGAGGTGACGTTTTACGCCCGCTACGGCGAGCTCATCGGGCGCGGCGCGCAAGTGCTGGCGGTGCTGGGCCTGCTGGCAGTGGTGGGTTTTGCCGTGCTCAAACATAAGCAGGTGGCTAGCCACTCCTAAAGCTATCAGAAATCGTTTGTCATGCTGACGAAGGAAGCGTCTTGTCCGGCTGTACCCACGGTTTACCCTGACAAGATGCTTCCTTCGTTAGCATGACAAACGATTTTTGACGAGCGCATTTTAAACGTATTTATCAGTAAAGCACTCCGGTAATGACTCCCGACCTCCTTCCGCTCTCGCACGCCGTGGCCGACCTCTGCCGCCAGGCCGGCGCCTTCATCCGCCAGCAAGTCAGTAGCTTCGACCAATCGAAAATCGTGACCAAGGGCCTGCACGACCTCGTTTCCTACGTGGATAAGGAGTCGGAAAAAATGCTGGTCGAAGGCTTGCAAAAGCTCTTCCCCGAAGCCGGTTTCGTGACCGAAGAAGGTACCGTGGCCAACACCGACCCCAGCCAGACCGAATACCGCTGGATTATCGACCCGCTCGACGGCACCACCAACTTCATCCACGGCCTGCCGTGCTTTGCTGTGAGCGTGGCCCTGGCTAGGGGCAACGAGCCGGTGCTGGGCGTGGTGTACGAGGTGAGCCGCGACGAGTGCTTCCGCGGGGCCCAGGGCCACGGCGCGTTTCTCAACGAGCAGCCCATTCGGGTGAGCGCTGCCACCAGTACCGAGGACACGCTCATTGCCACCGGCCTGCCGTTCTACAAGTTCGACCACATGGATGCCTACTTGGCCATCCTGGCCGAGTATGCGCAGCACTCGCGCGGCATCCGGCGCTGGGGCTCGGCGGCTACCGACCTGGCCTACGTGGCCTGCGGGCGCTTCGACAGCTACTTCGAGTTCAACATCAATGCCTACGACGTGGCCGCGGGCATTTTGCTGGTGCGCGAGGCGGGCGGCCGCGTCACGCAGTGGCTGGCCGATGGCGACCCGGTTTTCAATCGCGAAACGCTGGCCACCAACGGCCACGTGCACGACCAAATGCAGGCCGTGCTGAAGCGACATTGGAAAGAAAGCTATAAGTCGTAGCTTGGGGCGCTCTTACTCCGCGCCTTATGAAACTACATTTTCTGGGGCTAGCCATTTTGTTGGCTAGTCCTGCTTTGGCCCTTGCGCAAGCTTGCCAGCTCACGGGCACTATCACTGGCTTGGGCAACAAGCCGTTGGTGTGCCTCTACACGCAAAATGGCGTGCGTCACACCGATACTATTCGGGTGACGCGCGACCAGTTTACGTACGTAGCGAAGCCCGGTGATGATGGAACGGCCGCCCTCTACATTCCGGGGGCACCTAGCCGCGTTGGCTTTTGGGCCGAGCCGGGTAAGTTGCAAGTGCAGGGCAATGCCGCGCAACCGGGCCAACTCCGGGTGACGGGTACGCCGGAAAACAATGTGCTTGCGGAGCACTACCGTACGGTAGGCTGGCCGCACAACGTGATGTTGGCGAAGACTGAGGCTGAACAAAAGGCTGTCCAGGAGGCTTATAATCAAGGAACTATAAAGTTTATAAAAGCACACCCAGCAGCCCGCACCAGCGCCGACCTGCTGTACTGGCAAATGCTGATGGCTCCCAACGTGCCCCTGGCTAGCTACGAGCAGCTGGCCGCGCAACTAACCCCCAGCGTACGCCAGAGCTACCAGGGGCAGCAGGTAGCCAAGCGGCTACAAATTCTGCAAAGCCAGCCCACGGTGGGCCGGCCGGTGGCTGATTTTACCATTGCCGATACGGCGGGCGTCAAGCACTCGCTGGCCACCTACCGGGGCAAGTACGTGTTGCTCGATTTCTGGGGGCATTGGTGCAGTCCTTGCGTGCAGGCCATGCCCAAGGTAAACGCGCTGCATCAGCAATACGCCGGCAAGCTGAATATCATCGGCATTGCGATGGAAGGCGCCACTTCTGCTCCGCTGTGGAAAAAGGCTATCCGTAAGTATGCCGTACCGGGCTTGCAACTGTCGGAGCTGCAAACTGATGAGGGCCCGGTTATCTCGGGCTACAACGTGACGGCCTACCCCACCTACATGTTGCTCGACCCCAAGGGCGTGCTGGTAATGAGAACCAATGACGTAGACGACATTACTAAAAAGCTAGCTGCGCTAGGAGGCTTGTAATCAGCCTCGGCCGGCCGCAAACTTTCCGGTCGCGCCACTGGTTTTATGCCCATCATGGACGCTCAACTGCTCATCATTATCGCGCTTTTCGCCGCCGCGCTCTTTTACCTGGGGCGGCGCCTGTGGCTGGCCTTCGCGGCCAAGGGCCAGGCCGGCTGCGCCAAAGGCTGCGGCGGTGCTTGCGGAGCTGCCCTCGATGTGGATGCCTTGCAGCGTACTATCGAGGCGCGCAGCGCCGGCGCCCGGCCTTAGCTGTAAAAAGTCTCCAAAATCGTTCAACCCCCGACCGCCCTGGCTCCGTATAGCCGGGGCGGCCTGTTTCGGGCCAGCCTCATTTGCCATCTGAAAACACCTACCGCCATGCAGGACAAAGAAGAAATGACCTCGATGACCACCGTCGAGAAAAAGCTGAAAAGCCAGGGCTACACTCACGACTTTACTGTGCAGGATGGCCGCCTCTCCACAATGGACGACCAGAGCCCCCGCACCTTCAGCCCCGAGGAAACGACCGTTGTCGATTTCTTCCGCTTCGAGGGCGAGAGCAACCCCGATGACATGGCTATCCTCTACGCCCTCGAAACGACCGATGGCACCAAGGGTACTATCTCCTCGGCCTACGGCACCTACGCCAACGAAGACGTGGACCAGTTCATTCTGAAGGTAGAATCGCTGGGCAAAAACCTGATGAAAGGTAAAAAATAGACCGCAGATTTAACGGATGAAACGGATTTCGCGGATACGCCTGCTAAAGCAGGCTGACTACGCAGTAGACCGAGCGCACAAAAAAGGCTGTCCCAATGGGCAGCCTTTTCCGTTCGTACCAACCACGTAGTCAGCCTGCTTTAGCAGGCGTATCCGCGAAATCCGCTTCATCCGTTAAATCTGCGGTCGGCGTCAGCCCCACACTTTGGTGCCTTCTGTGCAGTTTTGGCACATCTCTATCTGGTCGCGGCCCTTCAGCAGGGCCTGGCGAAAGCCCTGGTATTTGGGACCGTGCCAGAGGGCCTGGAAGCTCTCGTGCTGGCGGTCGCCGAGGCGGTATTCGGCGTCCTTGTCGAAGCAGCAGGGCACTACCTTGCCGTCCCAGGTGATGACGCAGGAGTGCCACATTTTCCAGCAGCCATTCACCAGCTTGTTTTTGAGGCGGAAGGTGCCGTTGCCGTTGTTGGCGTAGCGCGAGTAGTAATCGATGGTTGGGATGAGCGGCGAGCCCTGCTGGTAGTCGTAAATCTGGGCGGTTTTAAACCACACGTCATCTACGCCCATTGCCTGGGCCAGCGCCCGCGCATCGGCAATCTGATGTTCATTGGGCCGCACCACCAAAAATTGGAAGATGATGCGCGGCGTGCTGCTTTTCAGCTGCTTGCGCCACTTCACTACGTTGCGGGTGCCAGCCAGCACCTTTTCCAGCTTGCCCCCCACGCGGTACTGCTGGTACACTTCCTGCGTGGTGCCATCGAGCGAGATGATGAGGCGGTCCAGGCCGCTCTCTACCGTGCGGCGGGCGTTCTCCTCATTGAGAAAGTGAGCGTTGGTACTAGTAGCAGTGTAAATACCTTTTTTGCTCGCATACTCCACCAGGTCAAGAAACTGCGGGTGCAGATACGGCTCGCCCTGAAAATAGAAAATGAGGTACCACAGCCGGCTGGCCACCTCGTCCATCGTTTTCTTGAACAGTTCAGCCGGCAACATGCCTGTAGGCCGCGTGAAGGAGCGCAGGCCACTGGGGCACTCGGGACAGCGCAGGTTGCAACTGGTAGTCGGCTCAAAGGCCAGTGCCACCGGCAGGCCCCAGGCCCGGGCGCGCCCCGTGAGGCGGCTCAGCACGTAGCTGCTCACCACCTGCCCGGCGTTGAGGACGCGGCCGGGCGTGGCCTTGCGCAAAAAAGAAAACGCGTCGCGGAGGGTAGAGCGCATAGGGGAAGGTCGGCACAAGCTAGCCAGCCCATGAGACACGCGAGCCGCCCCGTAAGTTTTGGCGGCCCGCCGCTAGCCTTGCGCCGCGTGGCCTACTTAGCGCCGCCCGGTAGCTGTGCTACGGCAGCGCTATACACGCCGGCCCGGCCAAACGACTGGTTTATCTCGTCCACGGCGGCGCGGCTGCTCAGGCGCTTAGGCTTGGGGTTGAGAATGGTGCCATCCTCACCCAGCAAAATGTAGGTGGGCACTTCCTGCAAGCCGTAGGCCTTGGCCACGTCTGAGCGCATGCCGCCCACGGCGCGCACGTGCACGCCGGGCAGCTTCTTGATGGTAACGAGCTGGCGCCAGGGCATTTCCAGCTCATCGAGCGCCACGTTTACGAATACGATATTCTTGCCCTCGAAGCGTTTAGCCAGGTCTTGGGCGTAGGCCAAGTCGCGCAGGCACAGGCCGTTGGTGGTTTTCCAGAAGTTCAGGTATACCAGCTTGCCCTGGAAGCTGCTCAGGCGCACCGAGTCGCCGGCGGCCGACAGCAGCCGGAAATCGGGAGCCACCGAGCCGATGGCCAGCGCCTTATGCTTGCCAAAGTCGTTGTCGAGCGCCGCGATGTAGCGCTTCTTCGTATCGAGCGCCCGGAAATCGGCCAGCATGGCGGCCGACTGCCGCACGTGCCCAAAGCGGAACGACTCCTGTAAGATGCGGCCCAGCGTCAGCAGCCGCATTTGGCCGTTGAGGCGCTTGCTAGCCAGCGCGTAGCAGAAGGGGTAAAAGTCGGGGTCGGTGCGCAGGTGTTTCTGCTGCGCGGCCATGTAATGCACGTAGTTGAGCAAAAACTCCTGAAACTGCTCGTTGCCCACCGCCGTCTGGTCGTTGAGCAGGTTGGGGTCGCGCAGGTAGTCGTAGTAGTTGGGCGTCATGGTCAGGCGGCCCTCGGTGCTCACTACCTGCTCGCGCAGGTCAGGAAAAGTGAGGCGGTCGTTGGCATTGGAGTACGTAATCTCCGCCTTGGCATAGTTATAAAAATCGATGGTAAAAGACTGTCGTGCGGCCCGGTCTTCCAGGAAGTTTTGCTCGTGCTTGATGCGGTAGTCGAGAAAGGAAACGAACGGAGCTTCGTACAATTGGATGTTATCCGGCAGCACCTGAAAACCATCGTTCGATACGAATTGCTCATCAAACTCCGACAGGTAGGAATTGGCGTTGGCCATTTGCTGGCGGTGGCGCTGCGCATCAGTTAGGTTAGAGCTGTTGCGCAGGCGGGTAGCGAAGCCCGTGGGCACATCATTGGCCCGAAACTTTACCGTGCCCGGCAGGTCTTCACCCTTGAAGCGCACATCGAGGTCGGTGCCCGGGTCGATGAACAGGTCGGCTACGGCATCGCCATATACCAGGTCGGCCTTGGTAGAGCCGTTGAGGAGAATGGTGAGCCGAAATTCACCTTTCTCATTGATTCTGGCGTAGCTAATGCGCTCTTTGGTATCGAATGGGCTATCGTGAATGGATACGGCGACGGTATCGGTAGTGGGGTTGGTAACGCGGCCCGTGAGGATGGCAGCCCCGGCTACCTCGGCCGGCCGCGCCGCCGGCGCCTGGGCCAGGGCTGTAGTGGCCAGCGCCCAGCTTAGTGCTCCGGTTAATAAACAAGTAAATGGTAGTTTCATATAATAGCAGGACGGGGCGCCAAGGAGCTTCAATATGCTAAGCCAACAAAAAGGCTAATACGTGTACCTATTTGCTTTATCGGTAAAAGTCAATTACAGCACCGAAGATAAGGCATGTAATGCACTCACTTAGCACATCCTATTGGCAAAAAAAAAATGCCCTGAAATTGTGCTATTAGCTATTTGATTCAGCCAAAAGCGGCGCCGTTTGGTACGGCGCCGCTCCTGATTTGTCTCCGCCCGCCCTGCCTAGCCAAATAAGCTTTGCAATACTTCGTCGAGCCGGCTCACGGGCTGCACGCGCAGGTTGGCGCGGTCCTGGTCGGCCAGGTTTTTGCCGTTGAACTGCGACACATACATCTCGCGGAAGCCCAGCTTCTCGGCCTCGGCCAGGCGCTGGTCGAGGCGGGGCACGGCGCGCATCTCGCCGCTCAGGCCCACCTCGGCGGCCAGGCACACGTCGCCGGCAATGGGCAGGTCGTTGAGGCTGCTCACCACGGCGGCGCACACAGCCGCATCCAGCGCCGGGTCGTCGAGGCGCAGGCCACCCGCGATGTTCAGAAACACGTCGTGCTGGCCCAGGCGCAGGCCGGCGCGCTTCTCCAGCACGGCCAGCAGCATTTGCAGGCGCTTGGCATCGAAGCCCGTGGCCGAGCGCTGCGGCGTGCCGTAGGTGGCGGGCGTCACGAGGGCCTGCACCTCCACCAGCAGCGGGCGGTTGCCCTCCAGCGTGGCCCCGATGGCCATGCCGCTCAGGCTCTCCGCGCGTTGCGAAAGCAGGATTTCGGAGGGGTTGGATACCTGCCGCAGGCCGTTGCCCTGCATCTCGTAAATACCTAACTCTGAGGTGCTACCGAAGCGATTTTTGGTAGTGCGCAAGATGCGGTAGCTCAGGTGGCGGTCGCCCTCAAATTGCAGCACGGTGTCTACCATGTGCTCCAGTATTTTGGGGCCGGCAATGCTACCATCTTTGGTGATGTGGCCGATGAGCAGCACCGGCGTACCGGTTTCCTTGGCAAATTTCAAGAACTCGGCCGTGCACTCGCGCACCTGGCTCACCGAGCCGGCGCCGCTCTCCACGAGCGTCGAGTGCATGGTCTGAATGGAATCGATGACGAGCAGGTTGGGCTCGACCTGGTCTATCTGCCGGAAAATGTTCTGGGTGTTCGTTTCCGTCAGGATGTAGCAGTTCTGGTGCTGGCCGTCGGCCAGGCGCTCGGCGCGCATCTTTATCTGGGCCTCGCTCTCCTCACCACTCACGTAAAGAATGCGTAGCTTCTTCATCATCAGGGCTATCTGGAGCATGAGCGTGCTCTTGCCGATGCCCGGCTCGCCACCGATGAGCACGATGGAGCCTGGCACCAAACCGCCGCCCAGCACGCGGTTCAACTCGCCGTCGGGGGTGATGATGCGCGGCTCTTCCTCGTGGCGGATGTCGGCCAGCGGGCGCGATTTGGCGGCTTTTTGGAGGTTGCCGCCGGGCACGGTGCTAGCCGGCTTCCACTGGCCGGTGGTGGTAGCGGCGGTTTCCTTCTGCACCACTTCCTCTACGTAGGTGTTCCACTCGCCGCACGAGGGGCAGCGCCCTATCCATTTTGCCGACTGCGCCCCGCAGCTCTGACAGAAAAAAACCGTTCTTGCCTTGGCCATTTTTGCTAAAATTATTCGCAAGAATAAGGCTGAAAACGGCGAAAAAGTTGCGGTGAGTGTAGCATGGAGCCTGCGGGTCCGCGCGTGGGTAATTGCTTGGCATGCTACCCACGCGCGGACCCGCAGGCTCCATGCTACACCGAGGCTAGCGCTTCTTCTTGCCCGTGTAGGCCACGCGGTAAATCACGCCGTTGTCGTCGTCGCCCATCAGCAGCGAGCCATCGGGGGCCTGCACTAGGCCGCAGGGGCGGCCGAACTCCGACTTGTCGTTATCGACCAGAAAGCCGGTGATGAAGTCCTCGAATTTCTCGGGCTGGCCCTGGGCGTTGAAGCGCACGCGCACCAGCTTGTAGCCGCTGGGCTGCGCGCGGTTCCAGGAGCCGTGCATGGTTACGAAGGCGTCGTTTTGGTATTCTTTCGGAAACTGGCTGCCGCGGTTGAAAACCAGCCCTAGCGGGGCCGAGTGGGCCTTGTAGAGCAGCAGCGGGCGCTCGTTTTTCTTGTCGAAGGCCTCGTAGCTCTCGCCGCTCTTGGGCTTGTTGGCGGGGTAGTGCTGGCCGTCGGCGATGATGGAGGGCCAGCCGTAGCCGGCGCCCGGCTTAATATGGTTGAACTCCTCCTGCTGGGTTTCGTCGCCGAGCCAGTCGATGCCGTGGTCCATGCCAAAGAGCTCCTTGGTGAGCGGGTGCCAGTCGAAGCCGATGGTGTTGCGCAGGCCGTGAGCCACCACCTGGCGACCCGAGCCATCGGTGTTGATTTTGAGGATGGTTGCATTTTCGGGGTTGTCCTCGTCGCAGGCGTTGCAGGTACTGCCTACCGAGAGGTAGAGGCTGCCATCGGGCCCGAAGTGCAGCACGCGGTTGGCATGCTGGCCGGCGTCGGGCAAGTCGTGGTAGAGCTCTTTCAGCTCCGAAAGGCTGCCATCGGGCTGCACGTCGGCCACGTAGATTTCGCGGATGGCCGTGAAATACAGCTTGTTGCCTTGCAGGGCCAGCCCGTGCAGGTGCGGCTTCTGGGCCACTTGGCGCATCACCTCGGCCTTGCCATCGCGGTTGGCATCGCGCACCAGCGTCACGGTGCCCTTCACGCGATTGGTCACGTACACGTCGCCGTTAGGGGCCACGGCCAGCATACGCGGCATGTCGAGGCCCTCGGCAAACTTGCTGATGGTGAAGCCAGCCGGCACTTTCAGGGCCGCTACGCGGGCATCGGTGGCGGGCAGCTTGTTGGGCAGGTAGATGTTGCCCTGCATCTGGAAGGGCGTGGCGGGCGGCGGCACGTTCTGGGCCAGGGCCGGGCTAGCGGCGAGGAGCGCGGCCACCGGCAGCAGGCGAGGTAGTAAAGTCATGATAAGACGTTGAATAGCTGAGCGGTTCAACTGCCATTTCGTGGCTGGGGTTACACCACAGCGGCTAGGCTATTTAGCAACAAGCTGCTAGGCTAGCGCAAAATCGACTTAATCCGGCACTGCTTAGCCAGCCACCACCGTGCGCCGGATGCCCAGCTTCTTCATGCGGGCCTCCAGGGTTTTGGGGTTGATATCCAAGATGCTAGCCGCACCCTGGGCGCCGCTCACGCGGCCTCCGGTGCGGTGCAGGGCCGCCAGAATATGGTCGCGCTCCTGCTCGCGTAGCGTTTTGAGCGGGGCGTCGGGGTTGTTGGCGGTAGTGGCTGGGGCGGGGGTAGCCAGCGGCTCGGCGGCTTTGCGGCCGGGCAGCAGCGCCCGCAGCACCGGCCCCGCCGCAAAGCCGCCAAACTCCAGCCACGCGCCCTGGCTCACGATAATGGCCTGCTCCAACACATGCTCTAGCTCGCGGATATTGCCCGGCCAGGGGTAGGCTAGCAGCGCAGCCATATCGACGGGCCGGATGGGGCGTAGGGGCCTGGCGAAGCGCTTGCTGAGGCTAACCAAATAGTGCTGTACCAGCGGCTCAATGTCTTGCGGACGCTCGCGCAGCGGGGCCAACTGAATGGGAAAGACGTTGAGCCGGTAGTAGAGGTCGGCGCGGAAGCGGCCGGCGCGCACCTCCTCTTCGAGCACGCGGTTGGTGGCGGCCAGCACGCGGGCATCGGTGGTGAGCACGCGGTTGCCGCCCAGGCGCTCAAACTCTTTTTCTTGCAGCACGCGCAGCAGCTTGGCTTGCAGGTCGAGGGGCAATTCGCCCACTTCATCGAGGAAGATGGTGCCGCCATCGGCCAGCTCAAACTTGCCAATGCGCCGCTCCACGGCGCCCGTAAAAGCTCCTTTTTCGTGGCCAAACAGCTCGCTCTCAATAAGCTGGGCGGGCAGGGCAGCGCAGTTGATTTTAACCAGCGCCCGGCCCTGGCGGGGCGAGGCGTGGTGCAGGGCCCGGGCCACCACCTCCTTGCCGGTGCCGGTTTCGCCGGTGATGAGTACCGTGGCGTCGGTGCTGGCCACCTGGGCAATGCGCTGGCGCACCTGCTGCAAGGCCGGGCTCACGCCAATGAGGCCGTCGGCAGGCCGGTCGGTGTTGATTTCGTCAATCAGGTAGGTGCGCTCCTGCTCTACCTGGGCCTTGAGTTCCTCAATTTGCTCGAAGGCAAAGAGGTTTTCTAGGGCTAGCGCCACCTGCGGCACCAGGGCCTGCACGGTGGCGAGACTCTCGGGCGTGAAGCCCGCGGGGTCGGGCGAGGCCAGCAGCAGCACGGCCGCGCCATCGGCGCGCTGCCAGATAGGCACGATGAGCATGGCCCGCACGTGGTGCTCGTCGTAAGCTGCGCGCATGGCCGGGTAGCGCACAGCCAGTTTCCGAAATTCCTCCCCCGTGTACAGGCCCGCCGCTTGCAGCAGGCCGCCCACCTGCTGGTACATAGCGTTAATCTCGGTTTGCTGGCTGCCCTGGTGGCGGTCGGGGTCGAGGGCCAGCAGGGGGGCGCTGGGGTCGTCGTCGGGCCGGGCAAACTCGGCAAAGCCCTCAAACGACTCGCGCTGCCCCGCCCGCTGCACTCGGATGCCGAAGTAATCGAAGGGCACGGCCTGCTTCAGCTCCTCGGCAATGGCCCGGAACAGGGGCTCGCGCTGCTTGATGCTGAGCAGGGCGTTGGTGACGTTGAGCTGAAGCGTGCGCTGCTGCTCGCGCCGGGCAACTTCTTCGAAATCAAGTGAGTTGCGCACGGCTACGGCCACCAGCGAGGTTATCTTTTCGAGCAACTGCTCGTCGGCCTCCGAGTAGGTGGGCAGGCGGATGGTGGAGAGAATGAGAAAGCCCGTGAGCTGCCCGTTGAGCCACATGGGCACCATCGTCATGTACCGGATGCCTTGGCGCAAAAGCCGCTGGAAGGGCTCAAAATCGGCGTACTGCCGCATGTAATCGCTGAGCTCGATGTGCTGGATGCGCGGGTCCTGCACCAGTAGCTCGACCGGCGTGCCGGCGATGGGCGTGAAAACCCCGATGCCCGCTGGCGCCGGCTCGGGCGGACTGATATTAGAATAGTCCTTGAAAAACAGGCGCTTACTCAGTAGCTCCTGGTCGAATATGCTGATACCCATCATCTCGAACGGGAAAATCAGCCGCAGCTTGCGGGCGATAATCTGAAAGAGTTGGTCCTTGTCGCGGATGGTAGCGATGGCCTCGTTGAGGTGCAGCAAAAGCGACTCGTCCTGGCTAGCCTGAGTGGGCATGATATTTTGGAGTAATTCCTGATATGTAAGGAAACCCTTAATTCTGCGTATTGTTTTCTAGAGTCATTTTTTACGGTTGAGGTAATTTATAAAACAGATAATGAACAAGTTATAAAAATTGGCACGGGTCGCAACCTATTGGCACGGCATTCGGTAAGCGGAGGGCACACTACTACGCCACTTGGCTTATGTTTTCTAGATATCAACTTGCTGGCTTTGCTGGGCTGACGCTGGCCGGCGCGCTGCTGAGCCAGCCGGTGCTGGCCCAAAACCAGCCCAGCGTGCCGGCCGCCAATCAGGCCATCGGCTTGGTGAGCGACTCGCTGACCCTCGGCAGTACGGTGCAGGCCGTGCTCGATGCCAACCCCGGCATCACCAACCTCACCGAGCTGGCCAACGCGGCCACCAGCCGCCTGGCGCAAACGCAGTCGGGCTTCCTGCCCCAGATAACGGGCTCGGCTACCTACACGCGCATCGACCCGGTATCGCAGATTCAGCTGGCGCCCGGCGGCGACGTGCTGGCTTTCGCGCCTAATAACAACTACGACGCCCACCTCACGGCGCAGTACGAGCTCTACGACTTCGGCAAGCGCGCGGCCTCGACCAACTTGTCGCGCTCGCAGGTGCAAACTGCCCAAGACAACGTGCTGGTGGCGCGCCGCGACCTGGCCTATAGCGCCGCGCAATCCTACTACAACATCCTGTTTGCCCGCGAAAGCATTCGGGTGCAAGACCAGCAGATTGCCTCGCTGGTGGCGCACCGCGACGAGATGCAGAAGCGCGTGGACGCCGGCGTAAGCACCAAGTTTGACGTGACGACCACCGACGTGCGCATCACGCAGGCTCAGAATCAGAAGCTGGACTTGCAGAACCAATTGCAAAACCAGCAGGTGCAGCTAGCCCGCCTGTTGCACAAGCCCCAGCAGGCCGACATTCCGGTGCGCGGCCGCCTCAGCTACGAGCCCCAAACGGTGGACCTGCCGGCCGAACTGGCCAAGGCCGCTACCAACCGGCCCGAGGCCAAACTAGCCAAGGATGCCGAAGTGAGCGCCGACCTGCAAAGCAGGCTCACCGCCAAGAGCAACCTGCCCGTGCTGGGCGTGGGTGTGCAGGCCGGTGGCAAAAACGGCTACCTCATTCCGGGCGTGCCGCCCGCCGAGGCGTTGCAGCGTGTGCGCTTCAACACGGTGGGCGTAGCCCAACTGAGCCTACCCATCTACGACGGCGGCAAGAACCGCAAGCAGCGTGTAGAGGCCGCCGCCAACTACCGCGCCACCCAGGCCCGCACCCAGGACACGCAGGAGCAAATCCGGGCCGATGTGCGCCAGGCAGCCAACAACATGCAGTTCAGCCAAGCGCGCTACGAGAATGCCCAGCAGCAGGTAGCCCAGGCCACCGACGCCCTGGAGCGCGCCCGCGGCCGCTACCGCTACGGTGTAGGCCAGAACCTCGACGTGCTCGACGCCGAAACTCAGCTTGCCCAGGCCCGGCTGGCCCGCGCTCAGGCTATGTACAACTACACCCTCGGTCAGTACCAGCTCCGCCGCGCCACTGGCGAGCAGATTTGGCAGTAGAGAATTAAAAATTAAAAATGATGAATTAAAAATGCTCATTGCTCGCTCCATAGCTGACGCATTGACCTAATTCATAATTTTTAATTCATAATTTTTAATTTAAAAAATGACCCTCTCCACCATCCTTTGTCCGCTTGACTTCTCGGCTGCTTCGGCGGCGCTGGTGGCCTATGCCGCCGCGCTGGCGGTGGGCAGCGGGGCCGAGCTGCGCCTGCTCTACGTGCAGGAGCCCGCCGTGCCGGTGCCGGCCAGGATGGAGGCCGAGCTGACCGCCCACCGCGCGGCGGCCGAGGCGGCCGGGGCTAGCCGGGTGTTTACCAATACGGCCCACGGCGAGGCGGCCCCCACCATCCTGGCTGAGGCCCAGCGCCACCACGCCGACCTCATCGTGATTGGGGCGCACGGCCAGACCGGCCTGAGCCGCTTTTTGATGGGCAACACCGCCGAAATGGTGGTGCGCACGGCCCCTTGCCCCACGTTGCTTGTCAGAGAATAACCCGTTGGCCCACCGGCCGACCTTGTAATTACCCTTTGGGGCCAGCGGCCCCTCGCTACCATTCCTCAGTAATTTCTCCTCCCTATCTCCATGGCTACCCAAACTGACATCCAAGACGCCCCTCCGACCGCCGTGGCCGAGCCGCTGGAACCCGAAAAGAAGCGTAATCCGCTTGTGCTCATCGTAGTGGCCCTGGTGCTACTGGCCGGTGCCTATTATGGCTTCACCCGCTACCAGTTTTCCAAAGCCCACGAAAGCACTGACGATGCTGCCGTGGAAGGCGACGTGTACCCGGTTATCCCGCGCGTGTCGGGCCCGGTGCTGAAAGTATTTGTTGACGACAACCAGGTGGTGAAGAAGGGCGACACGCTCGTAACCATCGACAAGGCCGACTACGTCCAGCGCGTGAACGCCGCCCAGGCGGCCCTGCTGGCCGCCCAGGCCCAGGTAACGGCCGCCCGCGCCGGGGTGGGCACCGCCCAGGCGGGTGTAGGTACGGCCCAGGCTAACGTGCGCACCGCCCAAACGACTATCGGCGTGAGCGCTGCCAACCGCGCCCGCTTGCAGCAGGACCTGGCGCGCAGCACCAAGCTCCGAAACCAAGACATCATCCCGCAGAGCGAGTACGACGCGGTATCGGCTAACCTCAAGGCGACCAGCGCCCAGCAAAGCACTGCCCAGGACCAGGTGAGCGTAGCCCGCAACCAAGTAACGGCCGCCCAGCAGCAGGTAACCCAGGCCCAGCAGCAGGTAGCCGTGGCCCAGGCCGTGGTGAAGCAGCGCCAGTCGGACCTTGATAACGCCAAGCTGCAACTGAGCTACACCACCCTGCTGGCCCCCGCCAATGGCATTGTGAGTAAGAAAAGCGTGCAGCCCGGCCAGGTAGTGAGCCCCGGCCAGCAGCTCATTGGCCTGGTGAGCAGCGGCAAAACCTGGGTTATCGCCAACTTCAAGGAAACGCAGCTCGAAAACATGAAAGTTGGCCAGCCCGTGAAACTGGAAGTAGATGCCTACCCCAACGAGGAATTTGATGGCCACATCGAGTCGCTGTCGGCCGCTACCGGCGCCCGCTTCGCCCTGCTGCCCCCCGACAACTCGACTGGCAACTTCGTGAAAGTGACCCAGCGCGTGCCGGTTAAGGTGGTGCTTAACAAGGAAGACCCCCAGCATCCGCTGCGCGCCGGCATGAGCGTGAACGCGATTGTGGCGGTTAAATAAATACCTGCCCTTAGGCAGCAGAACGACGAAGCTATTGCATGAAAACGGATGCCGTCTGGGTGCAATGGCTTCGTCGTTCTGCTGCCTAAGGGCAGTAGGTGATAAGCTAACCCATAGTGATTTAACTTATGGAAACTGGATTTAGAAAGTGGATTATCGTCGTGACGGTGGTTTTCTGCTGTCTGCTGGAATTGATTGACACCAGCATCGTGAACGTGGCCCTGACCCAGATGATGGGTAACCTTTCGGCCACGCAGCAGGAGGTGAGCTGGGTAATTGCGTCCTACGCCATTGCCAACGTGATTGTAATCCCGATGACCGGCTTCCTGGCCGAGCAGTTCGGGCGCCGCAACTACTACCTGGCCTCGGTTATCCTGTTTACGCTCGCCTCTATGGCCTGCGGCCAAAGCACCTCGCTCGCCGAGTTGGTTATTTTCCGCTTCATTCAGGGTATCGGTGGCGGCGCGCTCATGGCCACCTCGCAGGCTATTTTGATTGACACCTTCCCGCCCAAGCAACTGCCGCTCGGGCAGGCGCTGTTCGGCATGGGCGTGATTATTGGGCCCACCATCGGGCCTACGCTGGGCGGCGTTATCGTGGACAGTTCGCTGGGCTGGCCCTGGATTTTCTACGTGAACGTGCCTGTGGGCATCCTAGCTAGCATCTTCACAGTGCTGTTCATCCGCGACCCCGAGCGTATTAAGAATGCCATTCCGCGGCCCCTGCGCGAAATCGACTGGGCTGGTATTGGCCTGCTGGTGCTGGGTGTGGGCTCGCTTCAGTACGTGCTGGAGCAGGGCGAAAGCAACGACTGGTTCGACGATAAGTCTATCGTACTATTCACCGTTTTGGCGGTAGTTGGGCTGGTAGGCTTCATTTGGCGCGAGCTCACGGCTAAGGCCCCCATCGTGGACCTGCGCGTGCTGGGCAAGAGCCGTAACCTGGCGGTGGGCGCGTTCCTCTCGTTTGTGCTGGGCTTCGGGTTGTTCGCTTCCGTATTTGTGTTCCCCATTTTCACGCAGCGCATCCTGGGCTTCTCGGCCGAGCAAACCGGCTGGATACTATTGCCCGGCGCGCTGGCCTCCGGCTTCATGATGCCCATCGTGGGCCGCATGCTGATGGCTGGCATTCCCCAGAAGTTTATGCTGCCGGTGGGCTTCGCCATCTTCTTCGGCTTCACCTTCTGGATGGGCAGTCGCATTTCGCCCACGGCCGGTGAGCACGACTTCTTCTGGCCGCTCATCGTGCGGGGCGTGGGCCTGGGCCTCATTTTCATGCCCATCACCACCATGAGCCTGGCGGGCCTGCAAGGCCGCGATGCCGGCCAGGCCGCTGGCCTCACCGGTATGATTCGCCAGCTCGGGGGCTCCTTCGGTGTGGCCATTGTGGGCACCTACCTCGAGCGCAGCATCCAGAACAACCGCGTGGCGCTGCTGCCTAACCTTTCGCTTTACAACCCCGAAACCGTGCAGCGCCTGCAAGGCTTCACCCAAAGCTTCATGGCGAAGGGCTACACGATGGCCCAGGCCCAGCAGCAAGCCTACGCCGCCATGGAGGGCATGCTCATGAAGCAGGTATCGCTCATCACCTACACCCAGATTTTCTACGCTCTCGGCTTCTTCTTCATCTCCTGCGTGCCGCTCATTCTGCTGGTGAAGCGCACCAAGAGCGGCGAGAAAATCGACCTCAACGCGGCCCACTAAAACGTGGCGCGGGTTTTGCCTTCCACTATCGTACGTGGCTTACTTAGGTGACGATTATTAGGCACTACTTATAAAAAAGGGCTCCCGGCACTATGCCGGGAGCCCTTTTTATGTAGCATGGACTCACAGAGCCCACGCTACATGTTATTGATACTGAATGTAGAGCGGCGTGGGCTTGAAATTGAGCGTGTCCAGCACTTCTTTGGGAGTGAAAATGTGGTGCGGGGCTTTGCGGGCGTCGTACTCGTAGAATAGCTTGAGGCCCGTGTACTGCACCGGCTCCTTCTGCACGTACGCCTTATAGGAGTCCTTCTTGAGGGTGGGGTCGCCCCAGCCATCCATGTCTATAATCACCTGCACGCGCGGGTCGAGCTTGATGTTCTTATAGTTGGTTAGCATACCCTTGGTAAAACGGTGCACCATCAGAATCTTGGGCGGCAGGTGGTTTTCGCTCACAATACGGGCCAGGAAATTGATGGCGTAGTTCACGTCCCTAGCATCGTAGGTGCCGATTTTCTTGCCGGGGCGCACGCCCTTGGTTTGCATCGCAAACTCAGGGTCGATACCCAGGTGAATGGTCGGGTCCTTCATGTACTCGGCTAGCTTGGGCAGCTCGTGCTCCAAGTCGCTGAGGCCTACCTGCACGTCCATAAACAGGATGGCGTTTTTCTCCTTGGCCCAGGCGCGGGTTTCCTCAATGGTACTCTTCGAGTTCATGAGGCGGTATTTGCCGTCGCCGGCGCTGCCCTGCGCCGTGATAGTGACGCTGTGCAGGCACGGCATCACCGGGATGCTTGGGTCGGCGGCCTCCCACTCCTTAATGACGCCGTCAAACTTGCGCATCATCTGCTGCTTGGGCTCGCGGCCCAGGATGCCCATGCCCTTCGAGCGGATGTTGCCATAAAACGCTACAATGCGGTGGCCCGGCAGAATGGCGCCCGGCAGCTGGCCCGTTTTTTTGGCAATGCTGTCGGCCCGCAGCGAGTCGCGGCGCATGGCCTGCGCCTTCAGCTTCACGGTGTCAACGGGGGCGGGCTTGTTTTCGGCCGTGAGGGTGTCGGCATTGCCCGCCGAGGCTTCGCCCTGGCCCGAGCGGTTGCAGGCGGTGAGGCTCAGGCCGGCCAGCAGCCCCAGGCCCAGCGCCCCGCGCCAAGCCGAAGTAGTAGAAAATCGCACGTTTATTTTTTGAAGGAAATGGTAGTGGCGGTGCAAGTTACGCCCCGCCGCAGGCCAGGCAACACGCCGGCGCCACTGCCAACCCGGGCGCAAGGTAGCTTTGCGTGAAAAACGGATGAGCTAAGTCAAGCTGCTTTCGTGCGGCAACAAGCACCCTGCCAACGCCGCCCCATCACCATTTTTCAAAGAAGGCGCTTGCTCATGAGTGAGTTGGCTGGATATACTGCCCAGGTAAAGTCTAGCCTAGCTGGCTTTCAGCTGGCGCTTATACAGTTGCACCACGTTTTCGAGGCCCAGGTACAGGGCATCGGCCACCAGCGCGTGGCCGATGCTCACTTCCTGCAAGCCGGGCAGCTCCTGGGCCAGGTAGGCCAGGTTGTCGAGGTCGAGGTCGTGGCCGGCATTTAGGCCCAGGCCGGCGGCCACGGCGGCGCGGGCGGTGTCGCGGTAGGGCCGCACGGCGGCGGCGCGGTCGGTGGGGTAAAGGCGGGCATAGGCCTCGGTGTAGAGCTCGATGCGGTCGGTGCCGGTGCTGGCGGCGGCGGCTACCAGGCTAGGGTCGGGGTCGAGAAAGATGCTGACGCGGGCGCCGTGGCTTTTCAAGTCGGCCACCACGTCGCGCAAAAAGCCTTGGTGCTGCACCACGTCCCAGCCCGCGTTGGAGGTGATGGCGTCGGGCGCGTCGGGCACCAGCGTCACCTGCTCGGGGCGCACCTCGCGGCACAGCGCCAGAAAATCGGGCGTGGGGTTGCCCTCCACATTAAGCTCGGTCGTGACGATGCTTTTCAAATCGCGCACGTCCTGGTAGCGGATGTGGCGCTCGTCGGGGCGCGGGTGTACCGTAATGCCCTCGGCCCCGAAGCGCTCGATGTCGCGGGCGGCTTGCAGCAAATCGGGGCGGGCGTGCAGGCCCCGGGCATTGCGCAGGGTGGCTATTTTGTTGATGTTAACGCTTAGCTTGACCACAGAAGTAACGGGTTTAACGGATGTCGGGAATAGCGCCCGCGATGCGGGCTAGCGGCTGGGTTTTGGTGGGCTGGCCGGCGGCGCAAGGTACATTTGCTGGCTGCCCCGGCCGGGCCGGCCTTCCTTGCCTAACCATTTACCGCATGACTAGTTCGCTTCGCCCGCCCGTGCGCCTGGGGCCCGCCCTGTTGTTTGGAGCACTGGCCGCGCTGGTGGTGGCTATTGAGTATGCCGCGGTGCACCGGGCCGATTTTGGGCAGCACCCAGCCTTGCCGCCGGCCGTGGCCTTCGACCTGCTGGTGGGGCTGCCGGGGCTGTTTTACCTGTGCGTGGTGCGGCGCTACCAGTTGCCGCTGCGCACCGTGGCCGTGGCTTTCGGTGGCGGGCTGGCCCTGAGCCACTGGCTGCTGCCGGCCACTGGGCTGCCGCTGCTGGCCTGGGCCGGCCGGCTGGCGGCAGTGGGGGAGGTAGCCACGCTAGCCTATACGGCCGTGCGCGTGCGGCGCATCTGGCGCGGCTACCAGGTGGCCCGCGGGCAGTCGGCCGATTTTATGGATAACCTGACCGCTGCCATGCAGCCCGTACTGGGCCGCCTCACCGAGGCCCTAGCCACCGAAGTGGCCGTGGTGCGCTACGCCCTGCTGGGCGCCTGGGCGCCGCTCGAAGTAGGCCCGGCCGAAACGCCATTCACAACCTATCAGAAATCTGGGTTCCCGGCCCTGCTGGCCACGTTTGCGGGCCTCAGCGTAGTTGAAATGGCCGCCGCCCACCTGGTAGTGGGCCACTGGTGGCCAGTGGCCGCGTGGTGGCTCACGGGCCTGAGCGCCTACTCGGTGCTGTGGCTGCTGGCCCACGGGCAGGCCGTGCGCCGCCGGCCGGTGGTGCTCACGGCCACGGCCTTAGTGGTGCGCGTGGGCCTGCTGTGGCGGGTCACTATTCCTAAAAACAGTATCGTAGCCATCGAAAAGCTGACTGATGTGCCCGCCGCCGCACCCGGTCAGCTCAACGCCGCCCGGCTGCTGCTCACGCCCCCCAATCTGCTCCTGGTCCTGGCCACCCCGCAGTGCGTGCGCGGCCCCTACGGCCTGCATCGCACCGTGCATCGGCTGGCTATTTACGTAGATGAGCCCGCCACGCTGCTCGGCGCGCTGGCCGCTGGCCTCGCCACGGCCTGATTTTACTTTCCCAAGGGTGGCCCCGCTGCCCGCTTCATCCTTCCCCAACCCATCCCAAAAATGGCTCTCAAAGACACCATCGATGCCGGCATCAAGCAGGCTATGTTATCCAAAGACAAAGTGCGTCTCACCGCCCTGCGCTCCATCAAATCGCAGATTTTGCTGGCCGAAACTGCCGAGGGCGCCAGTGCCACCGGCCTCAGCCCCGACCAGGAGCAGAAGCTGCTCATTAAGGCCGCCAAGCAGCGCCGCGACTCGGCCGCTACCTACAAGGAGCAGTTTCGCTCCGACCTCGAAGAAACCGAAAACGCCGAGCTAGCCATCATCGAAGAGTTTCTGCCCCAGCAGCTCTCTGAGGCTGACCTCGTCGAGAAGCTCGTTGGCATCATCCAGCGCGTGGGCGCCACCGGCCCCTCCGACCTGGGCAAGGTGATGGGCGTAGCCGCCCGCGAGCTAGCTGGCCAGGCCGATGGCAAAATGATTTCGCAGGTGGTGAGCAGCCTGCTCAACAACACCAATTTCTAAAGTCTGTAGCGTAAGTTTCAGCTGGCCAGCCTCTGGAAAAGCGCACGCAATTCCGGGTCGGGTGGCCGGCTGAAGTCCACTACAATCTGTTCCTCCCCCATGACTGGCCTCGACCTGCTCTTGCTGCTGCCGCTGGCCGTGGGCACCGTCAAGGGCTTTCGGCGTGGGCTGGTGCTGGAGGTGGTGTCGCTGCTGGCCTTCGTGCTGGGCGTGGTGGGCGGGCTCAGCCTGTTGAGCGCGGCTATTCCGGTGGTGCGCTCCTACCTGGGCGAGCTGTTTGGGCTGCTGCCGCTGGTGGCCTTTTTGCTGGTACTGGTGCTCATTATGTGGGGCGTGCACCTGCTGGGCGAGCTGGTGAAACAGGCCGTGCACCTCACGCCCCTCGGCATACTCGATAATCTGCTCGGCGGTGCGGCCGGCGCCCTCAAGTGGCTACTGGGCCTGAGCCTGCTGCTGCACGGCACGGCCCTGGCTGGCCTGCCGCTGCTGGCACCGGGTCTCACTGCGGGCTCGGTTGTACTGCCCTTGGTGCAGGCGGCCACGCCTCTGGCCTTACAACTCACTGGCTACGTGCTGCCCTTTGCCCACGACCTGCTGGTCAGGCTGAAAGGCGCGATGTGAAATACAGTTGTCAAGTTAGCAGTAAGCAGTTAGCAGTTGTTCAATCAGCTTGGCTCAGGCCGCTGATGACTGATAACCAACGACTACTAATTAATAACTGCTAATTAATAATTGCTACTTGAAACTCCTGCTGCTCGATAGCTTCGATTCCTTCACCCACACCCTGGCCGACTACCTGCGGCAGCTCGGGGCCGAGGTGCTGGTGCGCCGCAACGACGTGCCCCTGGCCGAACTGCGGGCCCTGGAGTTTGCCGGCATTGTGCTGTCGCCCGGTCCCGGCTCGCCCGCCACAGCCGGCAATTTGCTGGCCGTTATCGAAGAATATCATCAGCGCCTGCCTATGCTGGGTGTATGCCTGGGGCAGCAGGCGCTGGGCGAGTTCTTCGGGGCTAGCCTGCGCCGGGCCGCCCGCCCCAGGCACGGCAAGGTGTCTGATATTGAGCTACTAGGCGACGACCCCTGGCTAGCCGGCCAGCCACGCCGCCAGCCCGTCACGCGTTACCACTCGCTGGCCCTCGATGCCCACACGCTGCCCGCCATTCTGCTGCCGCTGGCCTTTACCACCGACGCCGACCGCGAGCTAATGGCCCTGCGCCACGCCACGCTGCCGCTCTACGGTGTGCAGTTTCATCCCGAAGCCCTGCTCACCCCGCACGGCCTGCGCTGGCTAGCCAATTGGGTACGCTGTTGTAACATTGTGTAAAGGCTACGTAGCGCCCGCCCGCCCCCCGCAAGAGGCCCGCCGGGCGCCCGCGGCCCGCTGCAAAACGCAACTAGTAGAGAATATGGAGCTTCGCCGCCAGCATCAGCACGGGTTTGACTACGTCGACGAAGGCCAGGGGCCGGTGCTGCTGCTGCTGCACGGGCTATTTGGCGCGCTGAGTAACTGGCAGGACGTGGTAGCCGAATTTTCGGCCGACCACCGGGTCATTATTCCGGTGCTGCCCGTCTACGACATGCCCCTGCTGCAAGCCACCGTGCCCGGCCTGGTGGCTTATGTGGAAAACTTTGTGGATAAATTGCAGTTATCCACCGAGTTCACGTTGCTCGGCAATTCGCTGGGCGGCCACGTAGCGCTGGTGTATACCCTCAAAAACCCAGGCCGCGTGCGCCAACTGGTGCTCACCGGCAGCAGCGGCCTGTTTGAGGATGGCATGGGCGGCTCGTTTCCCAAGCGCGGCGACTACAACTTTGTGCGCGAGCGCGTGGGCTACACCTTCTACGACCCCAGCGTGGCCACCAAAGAGTTGGTCGATGAGGTGTTTGCCGTCACCAACTCCAATGCCAAGTGCCTGCGCATGATTAGTATTGCCCGCTCGGCGCAGCACCACAACCTGGCCGGCGACCTGCACCGCATTGCGGTGCCCACGCTGCTGGTGTGGGGCCTGAACGACACCATCACGCCCCCGCCCGTGGCCCACGACTTCGAGCGCCTGCTGCCCCACGCCGAGTTGCATTTTCTCGACCACTGCGGCCACGCCCCCATGATGGAGCGCCCCACTGGCTTCAACCGGGCCCTGGCTAGCTTCTTGCGCCGCCCTACGGCGCAGCCTGCCGCGGCACTGGCGGCTCGCCCGGCAGCGTAGCTTGGTGGCTAGGCTAGGCCCGGCGTGGTTTTTGTCCGTAATTGGCAACCTTTCCCACCCCTTCGTAGTCCTATCCATGCATCCCCGTGCAAAAACCGGGGCCGGGCCGCCACTGGCTAGCCGGGCCTCGCTGGCAGGGGCCGCCTTCGTGTAGCGGCCCGGTAGTTTGTCTCGGATTGGCTGGTATCCAGTTTATTACCCGCTATTTAGCTTGTGTACCTATGCCTGCTCTACTTGCCGAAGACCTTCTTAACCAGATGATTCCGCCGCTCAAGGCCACCGACACGACCGCTAAGGCGGCCCGGTGGCTCGAAGAATTTCACGTGAGTCAGCTGCCCGTGGTGGCCGGCCGGCACTACCGCGGCCTCATCACCGAGCACGACCTGGCCGACTACGAAAACCCCGATACCCAGTTGGCCGAGCTGCCGCTGGGCTACGCCAACGTGCACGTGCAGCACGACCAACACTTCTACCGGGTAATGGAGCTGGCCATTGAGCAGAAAATCCAGCTCGTGCCCGTGCTCGATGAGCAGCAGGAATACGCGGGCGTCGTGACGGTGAGCGACGCGCTGGCCGCCTTCGGCCCGGTACCGGGCGTGGCCGGTACGGGCAGCATCCTGGTGCTCACAATGGAGGAGCGCGATTACTCGCTCTCGCAAATCAGCCGCTACGTGGAGGAGAACAACGCCAAGATTCTCTCGGCCCACGTCATCGCCGACGAGCACGACCCTTACCGCATTCGCCTCACGCTGCGCCTCAATACTGATAACCTGGGGCGCATCACGGCCACGCTCGAGCGGTTTGGCTACGTGGTATCGGCGCAGTTTAGCGGCACGCCTGCCGTGGGCGAAGACGAGCAGGAGCGCTTCGACGCGCTGCTGCGCTACCTCAGCGTCTAACTTTACGGGGTGAAGCACTGCGCCCGGCGTTTTTTTTTGAGTGCGGTGAGCCGGCTGCTGGTCTTTGCCTTGCTGTTGGAGGCTAGCCCCGCCCGCGCCCAGACCACGCCGCTGCCCTCCGCCCCGCCCGACAGCCTGCGCGAGCTGAGCCAGGAAAGCCGCCCGCCCGCGCTGGCCCCCGTGGTGGCCCCCACCGATACGCTGGTGCGCGTGGGCGTGTGCCCCGGCGCCAAGGTGCGGGTGTCGGCCATCCTGTTTGTGGGCAACGGCCGCACCCGCGAGCGCACGCTGCGCGCCGAGCTGGATTTTCACGAAGGCGACTCGCTCACCGTGGCCGACCTGGCTAGCCACCTCGAAGCCAACCGCCGCCGGCTGTTCAACTTGCAGCTCTTTCACGCGGTGCTGGTGCAGGGCAGCTGCGGCGGCACCGGGCAGCTCACGGTGCTGTTCAGTGTGCAGGAGCGCTGGTACATTATCCCTACGCCCATTCTGTCGCTGGCCGACGACTACAACGTCTGGCGCACCCGCGCCGACCGCTGGCAGCGCATCGACTACGGCCTGCACCTCACCGATACCAATTTTCGGGGCCGGGCCGAGCAGCTCACCGCCAACATCCAACTGGGCTTCAACCGCAAGTACGAGCTGTTCTACGAGGCACCCGGTCTGGGCCGCCGCCGCCGCATCGGGGTAGGGTTCGGCATTTCGTACTACCAAAGCCGCAACCTCGACTACGTAATCCTGAACGACCGCCGGCGCAGTCTCCCCAATGCCGAAACCGACGCTTTCCCCATTCAGCGCTTCTACGTTACGGGTGGCCTGCGCCTGCGCCACACGGTGCAGCTCACCTCGGCCTTTGACCTCTCCTACCACCGCGAGCAGATAAGCGACCTCATCTACCAGCTCAACCCCGATTTTCTGCTGGGTTTGCCGCAGCGCCACTACCTGGAGGCTAGCCTCATCACGACCAACAACCAGCGCAATACCTTCGCCTACCCGCTCACCGGCCAGTTTTTCCAGGCCGCGCTGGGCCTGCGGCAATTCGTGGGCGCCGAGCGCTCGCCCGCCTACGCCACGGCCCGGGTGCGCTATGCCCGCTACTTCAGCCTCGGCCGCGGCTTCTACTACGCCGGTGGGGTAGGGGCCCAGGCGCGCCTGTTCGCCCCCCGGCTAGCCTACGCCGATGCCCGCAGCTTCGGCTACGACGCTCTGGTGCGCGGCTACGATTTCTACGTGGTCGAGGGCCGCTCCTACGCCCTCGTGCAGCAGGGCCTCAGCCTGCGGGCCTGGGCGCCGCCGCCCCTGCATATCCCGTTTCTGAACAACCCCAAAGTAGGTACCCTGCCCCTGGCCGTGTACGTCAACGCCTTTGCCGATGCCGGGCTGGCCGGCGGCAGCCTCGGCCGTTACCAGTCGCCCACCAACCAGCTGCCCGGCCAGTTGCTGGCCTCCGTAGGCCTAGGATTGCACCTAGTCACTTACTACGACCGCGTGTTTTGCATCGAACTCACCCGTACGCTCACCGTTTACCCCAGCACCGGCGTGTTTCTGCGCACTTCGTTTCCCATCTAAGGCTGCTGTCTGTTAAGATTTTGTTATGAAATTCGCTATTCTGGGTAAGCCATTCGACGAGGCCGTTACCCCCTTTCTCCAGGCCCTGCTCGACGAGCTGGCTAGCCGGAACGCCGAGGTAATCATCGTAGAAACGTTCTGGGCCTACCTCGATGCCCACCTGCGCCTGCCGCCCGGCACCGGCAGTTTCCGGCGCGGCGACTCCCTGCGCGGAGTACAATTCGTGCTCAGTATCGGTGGCGACGGCACGCTTCTTGACACGGTCACCTACGTAGGGGCGCTCCAGATTCCCATCCTCGGCATTAACACCGGCCGGCTGGGGTTTCTGGCGCCCATCAACCCCGACTACATCCCCCAGGCCATCGACGCCCTGTTCAAGGGCCACTTCACCCTCGAAGACCGCAGCCTGCTGCGCGTCGAAACCGACCCCGACGTATTTGGCGCCCTCAATTTTGGCCTCAACGAGTTCAGCATTCTCAAGCGCGACACCTCCGCCATGATTGTCGTGCACACCTACATCAACGGCGAATACTTAAATTCTTATTGGGCCGATGGGCTCGTCGTTTCCACCCCCACGGGCTCCACGGGCTATTCACTCAGCTGCGGTGGGCCGGTGATGTTACCGCAAACCAACAATTTCATCATCGCTCCCGTATGCCCCCACAATTTGAACGTTCGCCCACTTATCGTATCCGACCAAAGTATTATTTCGTTTGAGATTGAGGGCCGGGCCACCAGCTACCTTCTCGCCCTCGACTCGCGCTCCATGCCCGTCGAAGCCAGCGTCCAGATGGCCGTTCGCCGCGAAAATTTCAACGCTCGGCTAGTTAAGCTGAACCACGTTAATTTTTTAAGCACCTTGCGAAATAAACTGAATTGGGGCCTTGACCGCCGCAATCCAGTGACCGCGCCACAGCTAAAATGATGCAAAACAGCGACAAAAAAAACGACCAGCATTTTTTTAGTTCCCTTTAACTCTTACTTTTGCATTCGCTGCGAATCGCGCCCTGTCGCATTCGCGCCTCATCTCGCTCGACCAAACTCTCTACTCTGCGCCTTATGACTAAGTTTTTCACGTATTCAACGGCCCTGCTCGCGGGCTTTGCCCTGTTGGGGTCTACGCAGAGCGCCGACGCCCAGCAGTTCAGCAAGCGTAAGCAGTACACCTCCATCGGGGTTAGCCTGAATGCCATGAACTATTTTGGCGACGTGAACCCGGCGAAAAACTTTGCCTCGTTTCACGTTGGTGATACCCGCCCCAACCTAGGTCTGAGCATCACGCACCGCTTCTTCCCCCGCGTTTCGGGTCGCTTTGCAGTGGCCGCCGGCCGCGTAGCCGCCAATGACGACAACGCTGGCAGCTCGATTGGCACCGACGAGTACTACCGCAACAACCGGAACATGAACTTCCGGAACAATATTTACGAGGCCTCGGCCGTTGTGATTGTCGACCTCATCGAAAACCGCAACAACTACCTCAAGCGCCCTGACTTCGTGCCCTACCTGTTTGGTGGCGTGGCGGGCTTCCACCACAACCCCCAGGGCACCCGCGACGGGGGAAACACGTGGATTGACCTCCAGCCGCTCAAAACGGAAGGCGTTGACTACAGCTTGTTCCAGTTCTCGCTGCCCTTCGGTGGTGGTGTGCGCTACCGCATCAACCGCAACTTGGACGCCTCCTTCGAAATTGGCTTCCGCAAAACGTTCACCGGCTACCTCGACGACGTAAGCAGCCGCAATGGTTACCAGGGCCCCACCGCCCTTGGCATTGCCCCTGGCACTTCGACTACCGCCATGACTGACCGCCAGTACTTTGGCTACGGCATCACCAAAGACCACCGGGGTGGTACTTTTGACGCCGCTGGCCAACAGCGCGGCCAGGGCAAAAGCGACTGGTATGTAGTAACCGGCTTTTCGCTGAACTACATCCTGAACCCGAAAATCAAAAACCCCAAGTTCCGCTAAGCTCTCATCGGCTGGCTGGGCTTTTACCTTACAGTCTGCTGCATGACCGTTTTCCGGTTTTCCTTCTCACTCCCCGCCGGCCTGCTGCTAGCGGGGAGTGCGTTTTTTCTGGCCACCCCTGCGCTCGCGCAGCATACCAGCGAGTTAGGTATTGGGGTAGGAACTACCAACTACAAGGGCGAGATAGCGCCGCAGTTGCAGTGGCGCAACAGCCGCCCGGCTCTCACGGTCTTCTACCGGCGCGATGTGTCGGTGCCCGTTACGCTACGGGCCAGCCTCACGGCGGGCTTCCTGCGCGCCACCGATGCCAACGTGACGGGCGTGGATGGCAACGTGCCGCCCCTGCAACAATACCGGCAGCTTAGCCTGACCGGCGGACTGGTAGAGGCCGCTGGCGTGGTGGAGTACAATTTCCTGGACTACCACAACCGCCGCGACCAGCACCGCGTGCACCTGTCGCCCTACCTGTTTGCCGGGCTAGGATTGTACTACGTCAACACCACCGTTCGGAGCGGCAACGAGGGCCTGCGCCCCGCCTTCGACCGCCAGGGCGGTAAAGTGGGCCTCTCCATTCCGGCCGGCGCGGGCCTGAAAGTGGCCCTGACCGAGCATTTCAACCTGGGCCTGGAAATGGGCGTGCGTAAAACCTTTACCGACCAGCTAGACCACACCGGCGACCAGACGCCGCTGCTCGTGAACAGCCACGACCAGGATTGGTACTACTACTCCGGGGTCAGCGTGTCGTACACTTTCTTCAAAATCCTCTGCCCGCCCGTGTACAACAAAAACAAAGGGCTGCTAAAGTAGCGGATTGAACAGCTGTTTTTGTTAGATAATTGCTTGATTATAAGTAATTTGTTGGTGATGTGGCTGTGTATTCCAGGGGCGTTGCGACCTGGTATCGGGGTCCGACTGCAACCCTTTGCGTAACTTGCGGCCTCTTATACGCAAACCGCAACGATGGCCGAACGGTCCGAAATAGACCTCTCTAATATTCCTGCCCATGTGGCTGTTATCATGGATGGTAACGGGCGCTGGGCCAAGCAGCGGGGAGGCCTGCGTGTGTTTGGGCACCAAAGCGCCATTACGGCGGTGCGCGACACGGTGGAAGAGGCCGCCGAGCTCGGCGTGCGCTTCCTGACGCTCTACGCTTTCTCTACCGAAAACTGGAATCGTCCGGCTTTCGAAGTCACTGCCCTGATGCAGCTGCTAGTACACACCATTCGGCAGGAAACTGCCACGCTGCTCAAAAACAGCGTGCGGCTTCAGTCGATAGGTGAAATCACGAGCTTGCCCAAAAACTGCCAGCGCGAGTTGGCCGAAGCCATTGAACTGACCAAGGGTGGCACCCGCATGACGCTGGTGCTAGCCCTCAGCTACAGTGGCCGCTGGGACCTGACCCAGGCCGCCCAACGCCTAGCCCAGGATGTAGCAGCCGGCCGGGTACAGCCAGCCGAGGTAACTGAGCACACCGTGACGGGTTACTTGGCTACCGCCGGAATGCCTGACCCCGAGCTACTTATTCGCACCAGTGGCGAGCAGCGCATCAGCAATTTTCTGCTTTGGCAGCTCGCCTATACTGAACTTTACATCACCCCCGTTCTGTGGCCTGATTTTCGGCGCAGTCACTTTCGCGATGCGCTGCTAGCCTATCAGGGCCGGGAGCGTCGCTTTGGCAAAACCAGCGAACAGCTGTCGGCGTCCTGATTTTATTAACTAGAATGATGCGTACCTACTTACGTAGTGGATTATTAAGTGTACTACTGCTATCCGGCACGCTGGTAGCCCGGAACGCCCATGCCCAGCAGGTAGAGGCGGGAGAGGAGTCCAAGAAGTACGAGCTAGGGGGCATCACCGTGAGCGGCGCCCGCAACCTAGACCCTAATACGTTGATTGGCTTGTCGGGTTTACGCATCGGCGACGTTATCAACGTGCCGGGCGATGAACTGGGCAAGGCTATCCGTAAGATATGGGCGCAGGGCATTCTGGCCGATATCTCGGTGAGCATCGCGCGCATCGAGGGCAACAAGCTGTTCTTGGACTTCAATGTGCGTGAGCAGCCGCGCTTGTCCAAGTTTACCTTCGAGGGCATCAGCAAGGGACAGGGCACGGAGATTGAGAAGAAAATCAAGCTTATCCGGGGCAAGGTGGTGACCGACGCCCTGCTGGCTAACACCCGCACCCAGGTGCGTAAGTTCTACACCAACAAGGGTTTCCTGGATACCAAAGTGGTCATCCGCCAAGTGGCCGACTCGGCGCTGTCGAACAGCGTGGCGCTGAAGATTGACGTGGACAAGGGCCAGAAGGTGCGCATCCACGACATCGACTTTGAAGGCAACACGGCGTTCAAGGATGGCAAGCTGGCTAAGCAGTTTAAGAAAACGAAGGCCCGCAAATCGTATAAGCTGCTGACGCCCGGCAAGTTCCAGCGCACAGAGTTTGAGGACGATAAGAAAAAGCTGGTTGACTTTTACAACGACCAGGGCTACCGCGACGCGGCTGTGATTTCTGATACGATTGAGCGCGATACGAAGGGCCTGATTGTCAAGGTTCGGGTGAATGAAGGCCGGAAATACTATTTCCGCAACATCACCTGGGGCGGTAACTACCTCTACGATAGTAAGACGCTGTCGTCGGTGCTGGGTATCAAGCGCGGCAGCCCCTTCAGCAAGGAGAGCCTCGACAAGCGCCTGCACTACAACCCAACGGGCCAGGACGTGGAGTCGCTGTACATGAACGACGGCTACCTGTTCTTCCAACTCGACCCGGTTGAGACCAAAGTAGAAGGTGACTCCATCGACATTGAGATGCGCATCTCGGAGGGCGTGCAGGCCCGGGTGAAGGACATCAACATTGCCGGCAACACCAAGACCAGCGACCACGTGCTGCGCCGCACGCTGCGCACGCTGCCCGGCGACAAATTCAACCGCGAGCTACTCATTCGCTCGCAGCGCGAAATTGCCACGCTCGGCTATTTCGACCCCGAGAAGATTGGCATCAACCCGGTGCCCAACCAGGCTGACGGTACCGTAGACATCAACTATACGGTAGTGGAGAAGCCTTCGGACCAGATTACGCTTTCGGGCGGCTGGGGTGGCTACGCGGGCTTTATCGGTACGGTGGGCTTGGTGTTCAACAACTTCTCGCTGCGCAAGGCTAGCGACTTTCACAACTGGACGCCCGTGCCGGCCGGCGATGGCCAGCGCATTGCCCTGAACGTGCAGGCCAACGGCTTGCAGTACCAGGCGTACTCGTTCAGCTTTACCGAGCCCTGGCTAGGCGGGCGGAAGCCCAACTCGCTTTCGTTCAGCCTCAACCGCAGCGTGTCGCGCTTTGGCGTGACGCGCTTCGAAAGCGGTGCCGACCAGTTTATCAAGGTAAACAGCGCTACCATCGGCCTGGGCCGCCAGCTGCGGGTGCCGGATGACTATTTCTCGCTGAGCAACTCGCTGTCGTACAGTCAGTACCAGTTGCAAAACTACCAGATTTTCTCGGACTTCACCACGGGCCGCGCCAACAACATCACGCTAAACACTACGCTGTCGCGCAACAGTATCGACAATCCGACTTATACCCGCCGGGGCTCGTCGATTAGCCTGAGTGTTAGCCTGACACCGCCCTATTCGGCGTTCAAGGGCGCGCACCCCAACGTGTACGAGTGGGTAGAATTTCACAAGTGGATGTTCGACGCCTCGTGGTTTACGCCCATCGTGGGCAAGCTGGTGCTGAACACCCGCGCCCACTTTGGCTATATTGGCACCTACAACAAGGACCGCACGCCGGGGCCGTTCGAGCGCTTCAAGATGGGCGGCGCGGGCCTGGGCTACGGTGGTGGCGGCTCGTTCCTGGTGGGTACCGACTACATCGGCCTGCGCGGCTACGACGACCCCAACGGTGCCTTCGCCATTCCGACGGCCCAAACCGGCAAGAGCGGCGGCGTGGCTTACAACAAGTACGTGGCCGAGATTCGCTACCCGGTGAGCCTCAACCCGGCTGCTACGGTGTACGTGCTAGGCTTTGCCGAGGCCGGCAACGCGGTAGACGTGTATAGCCAGTACAACCCCTACAAGCTGTACCGCTCGGCTGGCTTCGGCGCCCGCATCTTCATGTCGGCCTTCGGCCTGCTGGGCTTCGACTACGGCCGGGCGTTCGACACGGTGGTACCGCCCGCTGGCACCACTACCCAGCAAGATTTCAACCACTTCCACTTCATCATCGGCCAGCAGATTCGCTAGCTCGCCCGGCGGCTGAACGTTTTGGCCCGGGCCAGTGGTTTAAAACGGCCTGGCAGCTTGCCGGTTAGACTAAAATAAATGGCCCGGTCGTTGTACTAGCTGCCCCGAAGCCGGTTTCGGATTGCGCTCTCCCCTTTTCCTGCATGACCCACGTTGCTCGTTTTGCCTTGGCCTTGTTGCTGCTGGTAGCCTGTGTGCCAGCCTGGGGCCAGAAATTTGGTTACATCGACACCGAGTTCATCATGGGCAAACTGCCCGAGTATGCGCAGGCCCAGGCCGAGCTAGCCAAGCTCACCGACACCTGGCAGAAGGAAATTGAGTTTCAGAAGAGGGACCTCGACAAGCTCTACCGCACCTACCAAGCCGAGGAAGTGGTACTGACTGAGGCTATGAAAAAGAAGCGGCAGGACGAGATTCAGAAGAAAGAGCAGGAAATTAAAGCTTACGAAACCAAGCAGTTTGGCTACGAAGGCCAGCTGTTTAAGAAGCGCGTGGAGCTGAATAAGCCCGCGCAGGACAAGATATTTGAGGCCGTGGAGAAGGTGGTGAAGGCTCGCAAGCTGGACTTCATGTTTGACCGCAACGGCGACCTGACTATGCTCTACGCCAACCCCACGCACGACTACACCGAGTTTGTGCTGGAAGAGTTGGGCCTAGGCTCGCCCACCCGCAACCAGCCCGGCCCCAAAGGCCCGGTGAAGACCGTGAAGCCACCCAAAACCCCCACCGCCAGCACCGACCCGGCATTTGAGTCCGATTCGGGAACGCCTGACCCGGCTATTCCGGTTAAGACGCCAGCTACCAAGGCTCCGAAAGCCACTAAGGCCGGAAAGCCCTAGCATCCTTACCTTTGCAACCGAATTTTTTTTAGACCCTTGACTTCTCTCGTAAACCGCGTGAAAAAACTGCACCTGACCTTCGCCGCCGTAGTTATTGCCGCTAGTTCGTTCTTCGCTTCGAGCGCCCAGGCGCAGGCTCCCCTTAAAATTGGCTTCACCAGCGTAGAATACGTGCTGAGCCAGATGCCCGAAAGCAAGCAGATTGAGTCGGACCTGAAAGCATACGGCACGCAGCTGGAGGCGCAGCTGAAAAGCAAGCAAACCGCTTTTCAAACCAAGCTTGACGCCTATCAGAAAGGCGGCGCTGCCATGACCCCAGTAGTGAAAGCTGACACCGAGAAGGAACTGCAAACCATGCAGCAGGGCTTGCAGGAGTTCAGCCAGACGGCCCAGCAGTCGATGCAGCAGAAGCAGCAGACTCTGCTCCGCCCGGTGCTCGACAAGATTCAGAAAAACATTGATGCCGTGGCTAACGAGCAGGGCTACACCTACATTCTGAACTCGGACTCCGGCAGCAACCCCATCCTGCTGCACGGCCCCAAGGACGGCGACGTGTCGGACATCATCCTCAAGAAAATGGGCATCACGCCCACTGCGCCTTCGCAGGCTCCGGTAATGCAGGCGCCTAAGGCTGCTGCCCCGATGGTACCGGCCGCCCCGGCTGGCAAAACCAAGACCAAGAGCAAATAAGTATCGCCTATCATTGGCTAAAAAGCCGGAGCCTGTGGCTCCGGCTTTTTTTGTAGGGCAAGCTTTCGCTGGCCTTTTTTTGATTGCAACGACAACAGGCGCGCGAAAGCTTGCCCTACGAAGATGAACGACTTTGATGACCAGGAGCCCGATGAATCGGACGAGCTCTATGAGCACCACCGAATTGTGGCCGACCGGGGGCAGGAGCTGCTGCGCCTCGATAAGTTTCTGCTCAACCGGCTAGCCAACGCCTCGCGCACCAAGATTCAGGCGGCCATTGAGGTAGAGGCGGTGCAGGTAAACGGCCGCCCTACCAAGGCTAGCTACCGGGTGCGCCCGGCCGACATCATCACCATTACGCTGCCCGAGCCGCCGCGCACGGGCAAGGTAGTGCCCCAGCAAATGGCCCTGGACATTCGCTACGAAGATGCCGACCTGCTCATCGTAAATAAGCCTGCGGGCATGGTGGTGCATCCCGCCTACGGCAACTGGGAGGGCACTTTGGTGAACGGGCTAGCCTACCACCTCGAAAACCTGCCCACGGGCCGCAACGGCGAGATTCGGCCTGGCCTCGTGCACCGCATCGACAAGGATACTTCGGGACTGCTGGTGGTAGGCAAAACGGAGTGGGCCATGACGCACCTCTCGCAGCAGTTCTTCCACCACACCATTGAGCGGAGCTACCTGGCGCTAGCCTGGGGTAAGTTTGAGGAGGGCGCGGGCACCGTGCGTGGTCACATCGGGCGCAGCCTGCGCGACCGCAAGGTGCAGGCCGTGTATCCGGCCGGCGAGCAGGGCAAGCACGCCGTAACGCACTACCGCGTGCTTCAGCGCTTCGGCCCCGTCACGCTGCTGGAGTGCCGCCTCGAAACCGGCCGCACGCACCAGATTCGGGCGCACATGCAGCACATCGGCCACCCGCTGTTCAGCGATGCCACCTACGGCGGCGACCGCATCCGTGTGGGGCAGGCTAACGGGGCCTACAAGGCATTCGTCGAGAATTGCTTTGCCCTGCTTCCCCGGCAGGCGCTGCACGCCCGCTCGCTGGGCTTTGTGCACCCCAGCACCGGCGAGCGGCTCTACTTCGAAGCCGAATTGCCCGAGGACTTTTCGGTGGCGCTAGCCAAGTGGGAAAGTTGGGCAGCTAGCCAATAAACGCAAAAAGGCCCCGCTGCTAGCAGCGGGGCCTTTTTGCGTTTATTGGTTGGTCTTACTTCTTCTTGGCCGGAGTGGCTGCCTTTTTAACGGGTGCCTTAGACGGCACGCCCTTAATAATCTTCATGGCGTTGGTAGCGTCCGCGTTAGTCGGGTCTAGATCCAACACTTTCTGGTAGTAAGGCGTAGCGGCGGCCTTGTCTCCTTTCTGCAAGTTGTAGTAGCCGAGGTAGTTGTTAGCTTCTACAAGACCACGGCTGTACTTGGTTGGGTCACCGCTGGTCAGTTCGATATACTTCTCATAGTAAGGCTTAGCCAAACCCTTCTTTGAGTCAGGGTCGAGATTAAAGTTAGCTTGAGCGCGCGCTTGGTAGGCAGGAGCGTACGTCGGCTTAGCCGTCGTGATGATGTTGTACACGCTATCGGCTTGAGTATACTGCTTGTTGCCCGTATATGCGCTACCAATTCGGAACTGGTCAGCTAAGTCAGGGTTACCTTTGCTCTTGTACACTTTCAGCGCCGAACCGTAGTCCTTTTTGGCTAGGTAAGCGGTGGCCAAGTCGTTTTGCAAATCAGCTTTCTTTGCTGGGTCAGTGGTGGCAGCAATGGCCTTTTGCAGCACGGTAATGGCCTCATCACTGCGGTTTGAGCGAAGCAGAATCTTGCTCTGATAAGAATAGTCCTCAGGGATAATCTTATCAGCTGGCGCAATCTTCATGTACTGGTCCATCGCAGAAGCGGCACCAGCATAGTCATTCGTCTCATACAGGTCGTATGCCTTCAGACGATTCATCGTGAGGTTGTTGGGCTCAACGGTCAACACCTTGTTCACCTCTGCCAGCGACCCGGGGTATTTCTTGCTCAGGTACAGGAACGAAGCGTACTCAGCGTCGGTGGTCGACGACTTCTCGGCCATGCTCTTGTACTGCTCAAACGTGCTCACGGCCTTTTCGTACTGCCCGGCCGAATAGTACATCTCGGCTAGTTCCTTATAAGCCGGGGCGTACTGCGGGTTGAGAGCAATAGCCTTGTCCAGGTTTTCCTTAGCCGAGGCACCGTTGCGGCTGCGCACGCTCAAAACACCCTTCTTGTAGAAAGCTTCGGCGCTGTTAGGGTTAGCCGTGGTGGCCCGGTCGAAGCTACTCATGGCTTCGCCGCCTCCCTGGTCGCTGTGTAGGTAAATGTCACCGCGCGCTACCATCAGCGTCGGGTCGTCTTTGCCTTTGCCCAGCGCCTCGGCCGTTTTCACGTACGTGAGGGGCTTGGTGATATCCTTTACGTCCGACTCGCCATAGGCCTGCGCAATCATCGTCAGTACCTTGGCGTCCTTGTTCTTAGTGGCAGAGGCTGCGGCGGCAAACTTGGCATCGGCCTCGCTGGCTTTGCCTTTGGCCAGCAGCGCGCGGCCTTCAGCTACCTGGCCAAACGGCGTGGGGCCGGCGGCGCGGTTGAAGTAGTAGCTAGCCGAGTCGGGCAGGTCGCGCATCTGGTAGAGGCGACCCAGCTGAAAGTTGGCTTCGGGCGAACTGTTGCCGCGCAACAGGGCACGGGCTTCATTATAACGACCTAGCTCAATGGCTTTTTCAGCGGAGCCAGTAGATTGAGCGGTGGCGGCCGTAGCGCCGGCCCCTACGGTGAGGGCGGTCAGCAGCAGCGGTTTCCAGGGCTTGTAAGGCATAAGAAGGAAGGGAAAAGTAAACTTCAGGTGAAAGATTGGTACTATCTACTACGCTAAGAGGCGCAAGGTAGTTCACTGGCGTTTATTGGTCGTAACGATGCGCGCCTGCATATTCGCCGGCATCAGGCCCGATTTTTGGAATATAAGCTGACCCTTCTGGCCAGCCACAAACGAAACGAACCCAGAGCCCAGGCCAGCCCGCGCCTCGCGACTGATGGCGTAAATGATGCGCTGAAGCGGGTAATTCTGCAACTCGGGGTGCGCCTTCAACACCTCTTGCGATTTTGGGGCCAAATACACCTGGTCGGGCTGGATGTAGTCATCCTTGGTCGGGTTGGGCCGGCTCGTGATGCTAGCCACCCGAATACCGCGCCGGTACCTGCGCACCGCTGAGTCGTCGGCATCCGAAATCCAGTTCACGCCCACCACGCCAATCGCGTCAGGATGCTTGGCCACGTAGTCGAGCAGCTTGGGGTTCGACTGGGCCGCGAAGGCCTTGGGGCTGAGCGCCGCCCCGCGCAGCAGCGAGTCGCGGATGAAGCGGCTGGTACTGCTACGGTTGGCATCGAATACTACATTCACCGCCCCCAGTTTTTTCTGGCCGCTCACTTGGCTCCACTGGGTAGTTTGGCCCCCGAAGATGCCACGTAGCTGGGCTATCGTCAGCAGCGTGTCGGGGTTGGAGGGGTGCAGGATAATGGCTAGCCCATCGATGCCCACGCGCGTGGTGATGGGTAGCATACTTTGCTTATCCAGCTCTTTCTTCTCGTCGGGCGTCAGTTCGCGCGAGGCCACGATGGCCTTCACTTTGTCGTTGAGCAGGTCCAGAAAAACGCTGTCTTCCGGCTGATAGCTGGCCTTAACGTGCGCATCCGGGTACAGCTTCTGAAACGTATCGACCTGCGACTCCAGGATGGGCGCAAACGTTTCGTCAACGCTGATGCTGACGTGGCCGCTAGTGGGCGTGTCGGTGGCATCTTCGCTGGTACCCGCCGAGCGGTCGGGGTGGCAGCCGGGCAGCAGGCAGGCGGCCAGCAACAGGGCGCCCAGCGTGGGCCGGCCCGGGGCCGCGGGCGAGAATCGGGCAATCAGGCTAGTCAAGGTCATCGGGTGGAGGAGCTAGGAATTGGGTACGAATGGTGCGCACCAGGCGGTAGAGACCGTAAACAATGAAGATGGCCGCCAGCACCAAGCGGGTGCGCGGCCCCAGCGGCAGCAGGGCCCCGGGCTGCGTGGGTGTGAACCACAGGAAAATACCCAGGCCGATAGGAAGTATCGACCGGACCAGGGCAAAGAGACGCGGTACGGACAGCGACGAGCCTAGTCGTTCTTTCGTGTTGGGAAGCGGCATTGCGAGCAGAAAAGGTAGAATACTCACAACCCGCGCCGGACCCCAAATTGTTCGGGCTCGGCGCGGGTGAGTAATTCGACTGCAAAAAAGGTCATAAAACCCCAGTTCTCCTACTGAGGCCAGCCTGGCCTACTGAATGTTGAAGGTGATGGGTAGCGTGAAGCGCATTGGTACTGGGTGCTTGCTCTGGTAGCCGGGTACCCAGGCGGGCATCTGGCGTATCACGCGTTGCGCCTCCTCATCCAGGCCGTAGCCCAGGCCCTTGATGATGGTAACATCGGAGATGCTGCCATCGGCTCCCACCACAAAGCTCATGAATACCCGGCCGCCCACCCCGGCCGCCAGCGCCGAGCTAGGGTAGCGCAAGTGGTCACGCAGGTAGCGCAGCAGGGCTGCCTGCCCCCCCGCAAACTCGGGCATCTTCTCTACGGCCACAAACGGCTCGCTAGAAGCCGGGGCGGCCGTGTTGCCATCACTGGCATCGCCCCCTACGCTGGTGGCCGGGCCAGGGTCGCCGGTGCTGGGGGTAGCTGTGGTGGCCAGCCCCACGGGGCCATCTACCACCTCGGTAGGCTGGGGCTTGGCTAGCTTAGGCTGGGGCACATCGTCTTTGGCCACCTGGGTAGGTATGGCGGGGGCCACGTGCGTAGCGGCCCGCGCCCGGGCGGGCGTGGCGGGCATCACCTTCGGCTTTTCAATCACTACCGTCGGCGGTTTTTCAACCTCTATCATTTTCAGAATAGTGGGGTGGTGGGGCAGCAGCGATGCCGTAGGATGCAACTGGTTCCAGCCGGCCCAGCCTAGAAAAAGCAGGGCGCCAAAGGCTAGCGTAAGCCCGCCGGCGCTGGCTAGGTTGTGCTGGTAATCTTGCCGAAGCTGGTAGGCGCCATACGCCTGGTTGCGGCCTTCGAAGACGACGTCATCGAGGCTATCGGTGAGAAATGAGGGGAGCAGGGACATACGCGAGGGGTAGAAAAGTGAGCGGAAATTCTACCGGTGGCCACCAGTAGCAAGCTGATGCTGACTGCCTACTTATTCCACATGCTGCGCTCACTTTTTACTAGAAAAAATGCGTAGGTGGGCCACAAAAAAAGCCCTGGCTAGCTAGCCAGGGCTTTCAGGAGCAACCCTGAGTAAGAGTTACTGGATTTTGTAGGTAACGGGCACCGTAAAGGAAACCTTCACCGAGCGGCCGTTCTGCTTGCCGGGGATAAACTTCGGCAGCGCCTTAATCGAGCGGATGGTTTCGGCGTCAATCGTGCCGCTTAGGCCTTTCACGATTTTCACGTCCGAAATATCACCGTTCTCATCAACCGTGAAGCTAGCGAAAACGCGGCCTTCCACTTGGTTGCGCAAGTCAACGGCGGGGTAGCGTACGTTTTTCTGGATGGCTGCTACGATGGCGCCCATGCCGCCGCCACCAGGGAGGGCAGGCATTTGCTCTACGTAGGTGTAGACTTTGTTTTCTACAACTTCTTCAACCACCTTGTTGCCTTCGCCGCTGAGGTCGCTGAGGTCAGGAGCATCCGTGTTGCCTTTTACCGACACCGTAGCTACCGTCTTGTCCTTCAGCTCTTCCTGGTCAGGCACTTCTTCTTTCTTCACTTCCTCGTCCTTCTTTACTACCGGCGGCGTGAATTTCACCGTCGTCAGCTTGGGTGGAGGGGGTGGCGGCGCCTCGGGGGGCGGCGGGGGGGGCGGCGGCTTCGTCTCATCGAGGGGAGGAGCGTCCATCAGGACGTTCTCCTTCAGGTTGAGCACCTCCTTGGGCTTGCGGTCTTCCAGTATCTTAGCGATAAGTGGAATGCACACCAGCAGGGCCAGCAAGGCGGCCCCGATAATGAGGGCCCGCGATACGTTGCGCCCGTAGATGCGCCGCAGCTCGAAAGCTCCGTAGGTTTTGTTGCGACCCTCGAATACGATGTCGTTCAAGCTAGCATTAGCCAGCTGCGCATTGTCCATCATAGCAGGTTCTGTTTTTTAATGAGGTCCACGTCCTTTTTCGAGATGTCAATCAGCGCGTACTTTTTCTGGTCGGTGATGTTCATCTCGTCGAGGATATCCACCATATTCTTATACTTGGCTTCTTTGCCTTCGTAGGCATAGGGCTCAATAAGGATGATGGGTTCTGGCTGCTGCTTCTTGCGGTCGAGCAGCACCTTACGAATGCCGTTGGCCGAGAAGTCAGTTACCTTGATTTCGGGTACGGGCACACTTTTGTCGGTGGGCTCGTTCAGGCCGAAGTAGTAGAAAACCTTGTCGTCGGGGGCCAGAATAACGGTCACGGCCTGCGACGCTTTGATTTTGGTTTGCTCCTCGGGGTTCGGGTTCTTTTCCTTCACCGGCATCGTGAGCTGCATCACGTTAGGCTTGGCGAAGGTGGTGGTGAGCATGAAGAAGGTGAGGAGCAGGAAGGCCAGGTCAACCATCGGCGTCATGTCGATTTTAGTCGACGCTTTTTTCGCCCGTTTCTTACCTCCCTTACCGGAGTCACCTTTTTGTTGGATTTCTGCCATGATTTCAGAGAGGTTATTCGCCTACGAAGGAAGGCTTCATTTCCAGGCTCGTGAGCAGGTTGAAGCGATTGATGTCTTTTTCCTGCAGCTCCTTAATCACCTTCTGCACCGTTTGCACGTCGGCGTTGCCATCGCCCCGGATAACCAGGAAGGTCGGCTTCTTAAACTGGGCGGCATTGGCTTTGCGGGCCTCGAGTACCCAGTCAATCATCTGATTGTTGAGTGAGTCGTACGGAATGCCGGGCAGGCTTTTGTTCAGCGCCTTGCGGTCTTCCGTGTCCTTGTCGAGGTAGCTAGCCAGCTGCGTAATCGGCACCCCGAAGTTGGGGAGCAGCGAGAACTGCTTAATCTGGGCAGGGGTGAAGGTGACACCATATTTCGCGCCAACGGCCTTGATAGCGGCTTCCTTTACGGGAGCCTTGTCGTAGCCGAAAAATACGCGCTTTTTGTTGTCAATCGTTAGCGTCAAGATGTCGCTGTCGGGGGCCTGTAGGTCCGACGTCGAGGACGGCGGGTCTACTACCACAGCTTCATCGGGACGAAACTGCGTGGTCAACATAAAAAATGTTACCAGCAGAAACGCCAGGTCAACCATCGGCGTCATGTCAAGCGACGGCGAGGTGCGGTGCGGTTTTACTTTAGGCATTGCCGGGAGAAGTTAAAATGACTGGACGGGCTATGGACAAAGGCTAGCGGTGAGAGGTTCAGCGGGCCGCTGGGCGGGAGCCGCTCAACAGTACTGATGCCGCAGGCTAGCCGATTGCACACGAGCCCCGAAAAAAAATGGGGGCGGGGGCGGCAAAACGCCTCCGCCCCTCTTTTTGTGCCAGTAGCTTCCTACGACTCCTGACCTTTGGTGCCGTGCTGGGCAGCGAAGGTCTGGATGATGCTGAAGCCAGCCTCGTCGATGCTGTAGGTCAACTCGTCAATCTTGCTGGTGAAGAAGTTGTAGGCTACGATGGCCAGAGCCGACGTACCGATACCGAGCGCCGTGTTGATAAGGGCTTCCGAGATACCCGTTGCCAGAGCGGTTGCGTCCGGGTTACCAGCCTGGGCCAGTGCCGAGAACGCCTTAATCATGCCGAATACCGTGCCGAGCAGACCGGTCAGGGTAGCTACCGAGGCGATGGTCGAGATGATAACCAAGTTCTTTTCCAGCATCGGCAGCTCCAGAGCGGTGCTTTCTTCGATTTCTTTCTGGATGGCCAGTACGCGCTGGTCGGTGTTCATCGTGGTTTCGCGGCCCATTTCCTGGTATTTCTTCAGGCCGGCGCGTACTACGTTGGCTACCGAGCCTTTCTGCTGGTCGCAGATGGCGATGGCACCGTTGATGTCGTTGGTGTTCAGCTTCTGACGTACCGAGCGCACGAAAGCTTCGATGCTCTTGCTGCCTTTGGCCTTCGAGATGGTGAGCGCGCGCTCAATCGAGAAGGTGATAACGCACAGCAGCATCGTTAGCAGAATCGGTACGATAACACCGCCTTTGTACACAATGCCGAGGTAGTCACCGGGCTTCGGGTTGTTTTCGGGATTGTTGCCCAAGAAGTGGCTCGGGTCGCCCAGCACAAACTTGTAGAGAACGTAGCTAACGACGAAAGCCAGAACGATAACGATAACCGAAAACAGCGAGGCACCACCGCTGCTCTTGGCGGGTGCGGCCTTGGGAGCGGCCGGGGCAGCGGGCCGAGCGGCTGGGTTTACTGCATTTTTCTGTTCCATGTGTCCAGTAAGTGTAGGAGGTGGGGGGTTGGTTGAGGGTAAAAAAAGAAGACGATACAAAAGCGCCCGCCTGCGGAAAAGGCCCGCCGACAACTAGGCAAACAGGTGTTTCGGGGCCGAATCTACGTCGAAGCCGGTAAAATACCGGACTTGACAAAGTTTTTTTTGGATGCGAAAGCTACTCACCGTCCCAAAAAGTGAGGGTGCGGGGCGCTAGAAGGCAATGCCTGAATTATGTATGAACCGCCAACGGGAAACTGCCGGGGTGGGTTGGCTAGCGAAAGATGATTATTTGGTAATGCTTATTGGCAATGTCTGCCGGCTATTGCGGCCGGTCAGGCGCTTAGGCTGGCTAACGCTGGGGCTTGCTAGCGGCCGGTTTGCTTGGCTTGCTGCCAATACTCTTCCATTTGGGCTAGCGAAAGCTCGGCCAAGGGCTGGCCGGCCTGCGCGGCGGCGGCCTCCAGAAACTGGAAGCGGCTAATAAATTTTCGGTTGGTGCGCTCTAGCGCTTCTTCGGGATTTATGCCGGCAAAGCGGGCAAAATTGACCAGCGAGAACAGCAGGTCGCCGAATTCCTGGGTGGCGCGCTCGGCCTGGGCGGCGTCGGCCGGGGGCCGGCCGTGGCCGTATTCAGCCCCGAACTCGGCTAGCTCCTCCTGCACCTTCAGCCACACCTGGCTGGGCTCGTCCCAGTCGAAGCCCGCGCCGCGCGCTTTTTCCTGAATGCGCATGGCTTTCACCAGGGGCGGCAGCGAGGTGGGCACGCCGCCGAGCACGCCGCCGGTGTTACCCTTTTCCTTGAGCTTGAGCTGCTCCCAGTTGCGCTTCACGGCGGCTTCGTCGTCGGCCTGTACGTCGCCGTAGATGTGCGGGTGGCGATAGATGAGCTTCTCGCACTGTGCGTTGAGTACGTCGGCAATGTCGAAGGCACCCTGCTCGGCCGCGATGCGGGCGTAGAAGGTGAGGTGCAGTAGCACGTCGCCCAGCTCCTTTTTCAGGTCGGGCAGGTCGTGGCGCAAAATGGCGTCGCTCAGCTCGTAGGTTTCCTCGATGGTGAGGTGGCGCAGGCTGTCGAGGGTCTGCTTCTTATCCCAGGGGCATTCGAGGCGCAGGCGGTCGAGCACATCGAGCAGGCGGCCAAAGGCTTCGAGCTGGGCCGGGCGGCGGGCGGCGTCAAGCAACGGGTTTTCCATAAATTAGCAAGGGGGCTGGCCGGACGCTAACCCAGCGTTAAAAAGAGAGAATGCGAAGAGTAGGGGCACTACCTGACGGCTTCAAGTGGCACGAATGGAGCACGGCGGTAGCCGGTGCTGGGCCAGCTGGCCGGCCAATAACCGGGCTAGCTGCCTACTTTTGCAAAGCTAAAGAGATAAACAGTGACCCTTATAAAATCTATTTCCGGCATTCGCGGCACCATCGGTGGCCCGGCCGGGCAAGGGCTGACGCCCCTCGACGTGGTGAAATATACGGCGGCCTACGGTGCCTGGGCAGCCGCTCAAGCCGGGGCCAGCAAGCTGATAGTCATTGGCCGCGACGCCCGGCTGTCGGGCGAGATGGTGAGCCGGCTGGTGGCCGGCACGCTGCAAGGGCTGGGGTTCGACGTGCTCGACCTGGGCCTGAGCACCACGCCCACCGTGGAGATGGCCGTGCCCGCCAAAGGGGCAGCTGGCGGCATCATTCTCACCGCCTCGCACAACCCCAAGCAGTGGAACGCGCTGAAGCTGCTCGACCAGCACGGTGAGTTTTTGTCGGCTGCCGCCGGCGAGCAGGTGCTGGCCCTGGCCGAGAGCGACAGCGTTGACTTTGCCACGGTGACCAAGCTGGGCAAGTACAGCACCGACGACACCTTCCTGACCGAGCACATTGCCGCCATCCTGGCTTCGCCGTTGGTGGATGTAGCCGCCATCAAGGCTAAGAACTTCCGGGTGGTGGTCGATGCCGTGAATAGCAGCGGGGGCATTGCCGTGCCGCAGCTGCTGGCCGCGCTGGGCGTCGAAACCATCGAGAAAATTCACTGCGAGCCCACCGGTGATTTCGCCCACAACCCCGAGCCGCTGCCCGAGCACCTGCGCGACATCGCCAAGGTGCTCGAAAAAGGTGGCTTCGACCTCGGTATCGTGGTGGACCCCGACGTGGACCGGCTGGCCCTGGTGAGCGAAAACGGCGAGATGTTTGGCGAAGAATACACGCTGGTGGCCGTGGCCGACTACGTGCTGGGCTACCACGGCGGCGGCAACACCGTGAGCAACCTCAGCAGCACCCGCGCCCTGCGCGACGTGACCGAGAAGCACGGCGGCACCTACACGGCCGCTGCCGTGGGCGAGGTGAACGTGGTGACCAAGATGAAGGAAACCAACGCCGTAATCGGCGGTGAGGGCAACGGGGGCATCATCTTCCCCGAGCTGCACTACGGCCGCGACGCGCTGGTAGGTATTGCGCTGTTTCTGACGCACCTGGCTAAGTCAGGCCTGCAAATGAGCCGCTTGCGCAACTCGTATCCGAGCTACTTCATCTCCAAAAATAAGATAGAGCTGACGCCCAACATCGACACCGACGAGGTGCTGACCAAGATGGAGCAGCGCTACGCCAAGCAGCCGGTGAACACCATTGACGGTGTTAAAATCGAGTTCAACAAGGAGTGGGTGCATCTGCGCAAGTCGAACACCGAGCCCATTATCCGCATCTACGCCGAGTCGGATTCCAACGCCACCGCCGACCACCTGGCTCAGAAAATCATTGCTGATATAAAGGAAATTATCTCTTCCAAAAATTAAGCTCAGCGCTTGAAATAGAACGTCATGCTGCGCTTGCCGAAGCATCTCGCCCGAATCGTTGAGGTGTCAAGCCCAGCGGTGCGAGCGAGTCGCTTCGCAAGCGCAGCATGACGTTCTTTTATTTTCCAACCTAGCGAAAACACCTGCCTTATGCACGCCTATTTCGATAACGCCGCCACTACGCCCCTCGACCCCGAAGTGCTGGATGCCATGCTGCCCTACCTGGCGCAGCACTACGGCAACCCCAGCTCGCTGCACGGGCCGGGCCGACAGGTGCGCTCGGCCATCGAAGTAGCCCGCAAGACGGTGGCGCAATTGATAAACGCCGCGCCAAGCGAAATCACGTTCACTTCGGGTGGCACCGAGGCCGACAACTACGCCATCTTCGGCAGCGTGCGGTCGCTGGGGCTGAAGCACGCCATCACCTCGCCCCTGGAGCACCACGCCGTGCTGCACCCGCTGCAAGCCCTGGCCGCCAGTGGCGAAACCACCTTGAGCTACCTGCGCCACGATGCCCAGGGCCGCCTCGACCTGGGCCGCCTCGAGGAGTTGCTGGCCAGCCACCCGCGCACTTTCGTGAGCCTGATGCACGGCAACAACGAAATCGGCAATCTCAACGACATCAAGGCTATCGGTGAGATTTGCGCCCGCCACGACGCCGTGTTCCATACCGATACGGTGCAGACGATGGGGCACTACCGCCACGATGTGCAGGCGCTTAGCAACCATTTTCTGGTGGGCTCGGCGCACAAGTTTCACGGGCCCAAGGGCGTGGGCTTTCTCTACCGGCGCGGCGGCGTGGAGGTAGCGCCGCTCATTCACGGGGGCTCGCAGGAGCGCAATGTGCGCTCGGGTACCGAAAACGTGTACGGCATCGTGGGGCTAGCCAAGGCGCTCGAAATAGCCTGCCGCGACGTGGCCGCGCACCAGCGCCACGTGCAGGCGCTCAAGGACCGCTTCATCAGCCAGCTCACGGCGGGCATTGCGGGCGTGCAGTTCAATGGCCTGTCGGCCGAGGCTGACCAGAGCCTCTACACGGTACTGAGCGTGAGCTTGCCGCCGTCCAGCATCAGCGAGATGCTACTCTTTAGCCTCGATATCAATAAGGTAGCGGCCTCGGGTGGCTCGGCCTGTACCAGCGGCGCGCAGCTAGGCTCGCACGTGCTGGAGGCGATGGGCGCCGATGCCGAGCGGCCCACTGTGCGCCTGTCGATGAGCAAGCTCAACACCGAAGCGGAGGTAGACTACGCCGCCGCGCAGCTCATCAAGCTCTACGAGCCGGTGGGGGCGCGGGCGTAGCGGCTGAGCTTTTTTAGCGCGGGCTAGCTGGAAAGACTACGTACTGGCGCTATACTTGTGGGCGGCTGGATTTACGTGTTGTAATCCGGCCGCCTTTTTATGCCCGCTACGCCGCCGCCCCCTGCTCGCCCACCCGGAAACCGCTGGCGGGCCTGGCGCTGGGTGCGGCGCTACTTCGGCTTTTCGCGGGCCGAAACCAGGGGCTTTGTGCTGCTGCTGCTTGTGGCGCTGGCCGTGGCGGGGCTGCCCCCGCTGCTGCGCCCCACCGACCCCGTTTACCTGCCCGCCGAAGACCAGCGCCAGCTCGACGCCTGGAGCCAGGACCTAGCCGCCCGCCTCGGGGCCAGCCGCGCTGCCCGCGACAGTGCCTACGCCGCCCGCTACCCGGCCCGTGCCCCGCGCGGGGCCAGCCGCTACCCGGCCGTGCCGCAGGTGCGCCTCGCTCCCTTCGACCCCAACGCCCTCAGCGCCGAGGGCTGGGAGGCGCGCGGCGTGCCGCACTTTGTGGCCGGCCGCATCGTCAATTACGGGCAGAAGGCCGGCGGCTTCCGGGCCAAAAGCCAGGTGCAGCGCATCTACGGACTTCCCGATTCGGTGTACCAGCGGCTGGCGCCGTTTATGCAACTGCCCGAGGCACTGCCGGTGCGCGCCGAGGCTGGCTACGCGACGACCGGGCGCCCGGCGTTCGGCGATAAGGCGGCGGGGGCGGCCAGTGGCTTTGCGCGCAAGCCGGCGCATTTGCAGCCGTTCGACCTCAACCGGGCCGATACCACGCAACTCATGCAGATAAAGGGCATCGGCCGGGGCCGGGCCAAGTGGATAGTCAAGCACCGCGACGAGCTGGGCGGCTACCTGGCTGAAAGCCAGCTGAGCGAAGTATTCGTGCTACGCGATGCGCCCGACCTCGTGGACAGTTTGCGCAAGTACACCTTCGTGGCCGCCGGCTTCGCGCCCCGGCCGATAGCCATCAACTCGGCCAGTTTCGATGAGCTATGGCCGCACCCTTATGTGGGCAAGCCGCTGGCCCGCCTCATCGTGGCCTACCGCAAGCAGCACGGCCCCTTCGCCACCCCCGACGACCTGCGCCAGCTCAAGCTACTGAAGGAGGAGAACTTCGTCAAACTTCGCCCCTACGTGCGCTGCGAGTAGGCGTTTGTCGAGTAGTAGCTTGCTCATTATTTAAAATGGTTCTAAATTGCGGCCCGATTCAACCCCGCCGCTCGATGAAAGTATTTTTCCGCCGCATTCACCTCTATCTGGCCCTGGCGGCCGGGCTAATCTTTTTTGTGCAGTGCCTCACGGGTACCGTGCTGGTTTTCGAAGAAGAGATAACCCACGCCCTGCACGCCGAGCGCTACACGGTGGCCGTGCCGGCGGGCCAGCCCCGGCTGGCGCTGGCGCAGCTAGCCAGCCAGTTTCAGCAGGCGCACCCCAAGGATAAAGTGCTAGACTTCAAGGTATACGCCGACCCGGCGCGCACCGTGGAGCTAACCTATCGCGATAGCAAGGCCAAGCCCAGCGGGGGTGGGCGCGGCGAAGGAGGCCGCGCTGGCGCAGAAAGCGGCCAGCGCGGCCGCGGCGAAATGGTCCGCGAAGGGCGAGGCGACCAAGGCCGCGGCGGCCAAGGCGGTCCTGGCCCGGGTGGCCGCGGCGGCAAAGGCGGCCGCCCTGAGCGCGGCAGCACGGCCTACCTCAACCCCTACACCGGTCAGGTATTGGGTTTGCAAACCGAAAAGCAGCTGCCCGTCTTCAAGGTGGCCGAAGACCTGCACCGGCGGCTGCTGGCCGGCGAGGTAGGCAAGGCGCTCACGGGTCTGGCGGCGCTGTTTATCTTAGTCATTACAGCTACGGGACTGGTGCTGTGGTGGCCCAAAACGCGGGCCATGCTCACGGGGCGGCTCCGCATCAAGTGGGGGGCCAGCGGCAAGCGCCTCACCCACGATTTGCACGTGGTGCTGGGCTTCTATTGCTCACTGTTTCTGTTTGGGTTGGCCCTCACGGGCGTGATTATGTCGTACCGCTGGGCTACCGAAGGGCTGTTTGCCCTCACGCACTCGCAGCCCACGGTGGGGCTGCTGGCACCGGTGTCGGCGGCGCCGGGCAGCCCGCGCACCGTGGCCTACGACGCGGCCCTGCGCACGGGCCAGGTGCTCTACAGCACCGCCGAGTACTGGCGCGTGGGTGCCCCCAAAGACTCGGTAGCCGCCGTGACGGTGGCCGCCCCCAGCCCGCTGCCGCTGCGCCACAACGGCCTCGATACACTGTTTGTGGACCGCAGCACGGGCGCGGCGCTGGGCCAGCACCTCTACAGCCGCCAGTCGGCCGGCACGCAGCTGCGCCGTCTGGCCAAGCCGCTGCACACCGGCGAAATCGGGGGACTCTGGACCAAAGTGCTGGCGCTGATTGTCACGTTGGCTAGCCTGACTTTCCCGATTACGGGCGTGCTCATGTGGCTGAATCGTACCCGCAAAAAGCCCAGCAAAAGTGACCGGCGCCCCGTGGCACAGCCCGTAGCCGGCTAGCCTGGAATGCATAAAAAGAGCGAGGGCCGCTACTGAGTTTCAGTAGCGGCCCTCGCTCTTTTTATTGGCGGCGCGTGGTTATTTCTTACCGGCGCCCATTTCCAGCTTGCGCAGCTGGTCGGCCTTCCAACTGGTAATGGCCACTACCAGCATGGTCATCAGGCCACCGAAAACCACGCTTGGCACGGTGCCGATGAGCTTGGCCGCCGTGCCGCTCTCGAAGGCCCCAATCTCATTGCTGGAGCCGATGAAGATGCTGTTCACGGCCGATACGCGGCCCTTCATATACTCGGGCGTGTAGGTATGCACCAGCGTTTGACGCACGATAACCGACACGGAATCAAACACTCCCGTTAGAAAAAGCAGGAACATCGACAGGTAGAAGTTGGTAGACAGCGCGAAGGCCACGGTGGCCGCCCCAAAGCCCGCCACGGCCCACAGCATTTTGCGGCCCGCGCCTTTTTTGAGGGGCGAGAAGGTGAGGAACACGGCCATCAGCACCGAGCCCACGGCTGGGGCAGCGCGCAGGTAGCCGAAGGCATCAGGGCCGCCGTGCAGAATATTCTCGGCAAAGAAAGGCAGCAGCGCCACCGCTCCGCCGAAGAGCACCGCGAACATATCGAGCGAGAGCGCTGCTAGCACCAGCTGGTTACTGAAAATGAACTTGATGCCGCTCAGAATGCTTTCGCCCATGCTCAGCTTTTCACCCTCGATGGGCGGCAGCTCGCGGCTGGCAATGCTGACGAAAAACAGGAGTGCCAGCCCCTCCATCACCATATCGACGCCGTAGGCAAACTCCACGCTCAGGTGCAGCAGCAGGCCCCCGATGGCCGGCCCCAGCACCGCCGAGCCCTGCCAGGTGGTCGAGCTCCAGGTCACGGCATTGGCCAGCACGCCGCGGTCGGGCAGCAACTGCGGCATAAAGGCAAACAGCGCCGGCCCCATGAAGCCCCGCGCAATACCGCTCACGAAAATAACCAGGTACAGCGGCCACACGATGGTAGCGTGGGCAAAGCCCAGGTGCAGGCGGCCTTTTTCTAAAAGCGCCTCTTGCAGCGGGTGGGCTAGCCACCAGAGCGTAACGGCGCACAAAAACAGCACCACCACGGCCGGCACCACAATGCGCTTGCGCCGCACCGAGTCGGCCACGTGCCCGGCGTATAGCGATACCGTAATGCTCGGAATAGCCTCCGCCAGCCCAATGAGGCCCAAGGCCAGCGGGTCGCCGGTGAGCTTGAAAATCTGCCAGCTTACCACCACGCCCTGTATCTGGGTGGCTACCGAAAACAGGGCGCGGGCCGTGATGTAGCGGCGAAAATCGGGGATGCGGAGGGCGGCGTAAGGGTCGTGCGGGGTAGCTGGGGGCACACTAGGGCTCATCGGCAAGTAAGGTGGAGTATAGGCTTTACAAACTGCCCACCAGCGTAAAAGTATGGCTGCCGCAACTCGAAAATAACTTATCTTGCACGTAGGCTAGCCCTTCGCAGTCGCTCTTCAGCAATGTCTAACCACGGCCTCGACCTGCTGCATCGCCCTGACTTGCCGGCCCTTATCGCCCGCTGGCACCGCGCCGTATCGCCCGCCGAGCTGCGGGCCGGCTACGAAGCCCTGCTGGTGGCGGCCGATGCCGCCGGCTGCGGCCGCTGGCTGCTCGACCTGCGCCGCCGCGAAGACCTCACCGAGCCCACTGTCAATGCCTGGTTTGGCCAAACGTTCGCGCCCGCCCTGCGCGGACGCTATGCTGAAGCCGTGCGGCTGGCTTTCCTGGTGTCGCCCCTGCGCGCCGGCCAGCCCGTCACGGCCGTAGTGTCGGCTGCTGACACCGACTGCGAAATTGCCACCTTTGTCGATGAGGCCGCCGCCCACGCCTGGCTAGCCAGGAGGTAGCGAGGTGAAAAACAGGGTTGTTCTACCCGCTCACCACCTCACGCGCACTGCTCTTTTGTGAGCGCCTCGTTGAGGCAAATGGCGACCTTGCTGCCCTCACCGGCGGCTATCAGCGCCTGCTGCTGGCCGGGTACGGTGTCGCCGGCGGCATAGAGGCCCGGGATGCTGGTTTGTGAATTCTTATCCACCCACACCGCACCTTTGCTGGTTATGTACGCCCCACTATCGGCGGCCAGCGAGCTGCGCTGCTCCTGCGGCGCGTGTAGGAACAGGGCCTTGCGCTCCAGGTAAGAGCCATCCTCAAACTCGACGCAGCGCAGCAGGCCATCGGGGCCCCCCACCAGGCGCGCCACCGGCTCCTGGCGCAGCCCGATGCCGTGCTGGCGCAGGCGCTGCCGGCCGTAGGCGGTGAGGTGGCCCGGCCCGTCGGTAACTATTACAATGTCCTTGCTCCAGTTGGTGAGCAGCAGGGCTAGCCCCACGGCGGCTTTACCCCGGCCGTACACGGCCAGCGGCTCGTCGCGCACCTCGTAGCCGTGGCAATAGGGGCAGTGCAATACCCCCGTGCCCCACAACTCGCGGAAGCCCGGGTGCGCCGGCAGCACGTCTTCGACCCCGGTGGCCAGCACCACCCGGCGCACCGTGCCCGCCCAGGCGTGGCCCTGGCCCGTAGTGCCCTCGGCCCGAAAGCCGCCGGCCAGCTTGTGCAGGCGCATTATCTTCAGCTCCCGAACTTCGACGGTGGGGTAGGGGGCTAGCTGCTCGCGGCCCAGGGCCAGCAGCCGGGCCGGGCGCACGCCATCGCGGCTCAAAAAGCCGTGCACGGCGGGCGAGGGCGCGTTGCGCGGCGCCCCGCCATCGGCCACCAGCACCCGGCGGCGGCAGCGGCCCAGCGTAAGGGCCGCGCTCAGCCCGGCGCTGCCCGCGCCTACAATCAAAACGTCAAAATCCATCGGGTAGGTAGCGATAAGGTGGGCCGTTAGTCGGCCATCTTTTCTGGGTAGTAAGGCAAACGCGGGCGAAAGGTTGCGCCAGCAGCCCGCGCGGCGCGTAAGCGCTATTTTTAGCGGCCGGTCGGGGGCCGCGCCCTGCTGCTTTGTAGTTGAACGTCATGCACGAGCTTTTTGCTGAAAACCAGGCCTTCCAGGCCAACGGCCGCCTCTGGATAGAAGGCCCTGCCGACCGCTTTCTCGGCATCGGGCGGCTAGAGTTGCTGGAGCACATTCAGGCCACTGGCTCTATCTCCAAGGCTGCCAAGGCAATGGGTATGTCGTATAAAAAAGCCTGGGATTTAGTGAGTTCCATGAATGCTCAGGCCCGCCAGCCATTGGTGGGCGCCCAGGCCGGCGGCGCCCACGGCGGCGGCGCTGCCCTCACCGAAGCCGGCGCCGCCGCCGTGGCCGAGTTTCGGGCCATGCAGGCGCGCTTCGCCCAGTTCTTGGCCGACGAAACCGCCCGCCTTTACCGCTAGCCCTGCGCCGCGTAGGGCAAACCTTAGCGGGCGCTCACCGTTATATTTGGCAAAATATAACGGTTTTTACTATTCCCCAAATGCTACTTTTCTTCGCTGGCTCTCGCCGGCCCCTGCTGGCGGCCAGCTTGCTACTGGCTGACCTGGGGCTACGGCCGCTGCCAGCATTGGCTCAGGCTGGCGCCCCGGCTACCTCGCCGGCCTCGCCCCGCCGCCCCGCGCCCACCGATACCCTGCGCACCGACCTCAACGAGGTGGTGGTGACGGCCTCGCGGGTGGAGGAGAGTTTCTTGCGCTCGCCCGTGACGGTGGAGAAGCTCAACGCCCGCGCCATTCGGCTGGCGCCGGCTGCCTCGTTTTTCGATGCCATTGAGGGGCTCAAGGGCGTGCAGGTCATCACGCCCAGCCTGGGCTTTAAGGTGCTGAACGCCCGGGGCTTCACCAACACGACCAACGTGCGCTTTGCCCAGCTTGTGGATGGTGTGGATAACCAGGCGCCGCACATTGGGGCGCCCATCGGCAACGTGCTGGGGCCAAGCGACCTCGATATTCTGAGCGTGGAGATTGTGCCCGGCACGGCCGCCGCCCTCTACGGCCTCAACGCCATCAACGGGCTAGCCAACTTTCAGACCAAGAGCCCCTTCACTTACCAGGGCCTGAGCGTGCGCCAGCAAACGGGCATCAACCATGTGAACGACCCCAACGTGCGAACGTTTGGCGAAGGCGCTTCGCCGGTGAAGAGCTATTCCGAAACCAGCGTGCGCTACGCCAAGGTACTGGTGGCTGATAAGCTGGCCTTTAAGATAAACGGCACCTATCTGCGGGCCTACGACTGGGTGGCTAATGACCAGACCGACATCAACCCCAGCGGCAACGCCACCACCGGCCTGTTTGGGGCCGACAACCCGGCCCAGGACCAAGTGAACCGCTACGGCAACGAGTCCTCCGACCGCAGCACGCTCACGCTGGGCGGCCGGCAGTACGTGGTGGCCCGCACTGGCTACGACGAGCGCGACCTGGTAGACTATAACATTAAGACCCTCAAGGCCGACCTGGCGCTGCACTACCGCTTCCGGCCCAATGCGGAGCTGGCCTACACCTACCGCGTGGCTAGCTTCGACAACGTGTACCAGCGCTCGAACCGCTTCCGACTGCAAGACTACCTGCTTCAGCAGCATGCGCTTAGCTTTACCTCGCCCGTGGTGCAGGCCCGCGCCTACCTCACCCAGGAAAACACCGGCCAGAGCTACAACCTGCGCTCGATGGGCGAGAACCTCGACCGCAGCTACAAGCCCGATGCCACCTGGAACCGGGACTTCACCACGGCCTGGAACACCGCCACGGCGGGCGGCCAGCCGGTGGCCCAGGCCCTGGCCACGGCCCGCACCGCCGCCGATGCCGGCCGCCTCCAGCCGGGCACCGACGCCTTCAACCAGCGCCTGAGCCAACTGCAAGGCGTGAACAACTGGGACGTGGGCGCCGCCCTGCGCGTGCGCGCCAGCCTGGCCCACGCCGAGGCGCAGGTAAACCTGGCCGAAGCCCTGCGGCGCGGCGGCACTAGTCTGCCCGCTGGCCTCGACCTGCTGGCCGGCGCCGACCACCGCACCTATATCGTGGTACCCGATGGCAACTACTTTGTGAACCCCAACCCCGGCAAAGACCCGCTTGCCGACAACCTCACCTACTCCAAAACCGGCGGCTTTGTGCAGGCCGGCGGGCGGCTGCTGGCAGAAAAGCTGCGCCTTACGGCCACGCTGCGGGTCGATAAGAACGACTATTTCACGCTGAAAGTCAACCCGCGCTTCACGGCCGTGTACTCGCCTACCCCGCGCCAGAATTTTCGGGTGAGCTACCAGAGCGGCTACCGCTTTCCGAGCTTGTTCGAAGGCTTTTCGAATGTGAATAGCGGACAGGTAAAGCGCATCGGGGGGCTGCGCGTGATGAGCAGCGGCGTGTTTGAAAACAGCTACCTGCGTACCAGCGTCGACGCCTTCAACGCGGCCGTGACAGCAGCCATCAACTCGCCCACGGCCCCGCAAACGCGGGCGCAGGCCATCGCCGCCAACCAGGGGCTGCTCGTCAAAACGCCCTATACCTACCTGCGGCCCGAGTACATCAAGTCGCTGGAAATGGGCTATAAAGCGGGCATCGGGCCAGCGGGCCGGCTGCTGGTCGATGTCGATTTCTACTACAATTCGTACCGCGACTTCATTGCTCAGGTTGAGGCCTACGTGCCCATTGCGGCGGCCACGGGCGGCACCATCATCCAAGACCCGCTGCCCGCCACCTACGTGCCCGTGGGCAGCGACAACCTCAACGCCGTGGCTACCGCCCTCAACGCCCGCGCCACCCAGGCCCGCTACCGCCTCTGGACCAACTCGCAAAGCCAGGTTTATAACTACGGCGGCTCGGCGGGCCTGCGCTACACCCTGGCCAGCGGCTACCTGGCCGGGGCCAACGCCACCTATACCCGCCTTGACCGCACCGCCAACGGCGACGGCCTCGAAGACGGCTTCAACACCCCGCGCTGGGCCTATAACCTGAGCTTCGCCAACGAAAATGCCTACCAAAACCTGGGCTTCGGCCTCAGCTTCCGCCACCAGGTCAGCTATTATTCCCAAACCTTTTTGGTCAATGGCACCGTGCCTGCCTACACCTCGCTCGATGCGCAGGTGAGCTACCGCCTGCCCGCGGCGCAGGTCGGCCTCAAGCTCGGGGCCACCAACGTGCTCAATACCTATTACACCACCTACCTCGGCGGGCCCAGCGTGGGCGGCCTCTACTACCTCACGGTCACTTACGGGCTGTAGTCGTTCACCAACAATAGGTTAAGGCTACGGGGCTAGCGTCAGGAAACCTGGCTGGGTAACCTTCTTCTGCCATTTGCGCTTTCTGCATAAAGCCGGCGGCGAGGAAACCCTGCCTAGCCGGGCCCTCTCGCCATGTCACACGCTACCCCGGATTCTTCCTCCGCGCCGGCTCCGTTCTCGCCCGCCGAGCGCCAGCGCTACCGCCGCCACCTCCAACTCGCCGAAATTGGGGAGGCTGGCCAGCAGCGGCTGCGCGCGGCGCGCGTGCTGGTGGTGGGGGCGGGCGGCCTGGGCTGCCCCATCCTGCAATACCTGGCCGCCGCCGGCGTGGGCACCCTCGGGCTAGCCGATGCCGACCAGGTGGAGCTCACCAACCTGCCCCGCCAGATTCTCTACGGTCCCGCCGACGTGGGCCAGCCCAAAGTAGAAGCCGCCGCCCGCGCCCTGCGCCGCCTCAACGAGCTGGTGCACTACGAGCTGCACCCCATCCGGGTGAGCCCCGCCAACGTGCGTGCCCTGGTGGCTGGCTACGACGTGGTGGTCGATGGCTCCGACAACTTCGCCACCCGCTACCTGCTCAACGACGCCTGCGTGAGCCTGGGCCGGCCGCTGGTGTCAGGCGCCATCTACAAGTTTGAGGGCCAGGTATCGGTGTTTAATTACGAAGGGGGGCCTACCTACCGCTGCCTGTTTCCCGAGGCGCCCGGCGCCGCCGAGGCACCCGACTGCAATACCACCGGCGTGCTCAACGTGCTGCCCGGCCTCATCGGCACGGTGCAGGCCACCGAGGCGCTGAAGGTGGTGCTGGGCCTCGGCGACGTGCTCAGCGGCCGCCTCTGGGTGCTCGATACCCTGAGTTTTCAAAGCCGCACGCTGCGCTTTAAGCGCGACCCGGCGCAGAGCCTCATCAGCCTCGACACGGCCAGCCCCGCCGACTACTTCGATGCCAGCTGCGCGCCCGCCGCGGCCCCGGCCAGCCTCTCGGCCGAGGAGTTGCAACAGCAGCTAGCCTCGGCCGCACCGCCGCTGCTGCTCGACGTGCGCGGCCGCCTCGAATACCAGCGCCGCCACCTGCCCGGCGCCCTGCTGCTGCCCCTGCCCGAGCTGGCTGCCCGCGCCGCCGAGGTGCCGCGCACCCGCCCCGTGGTGGTGTACTGCCAAAGCGGCGTGCGCAGTGCCCAGGCCGTGGCGCAGCTACAAGGTCTGGGCTATACTAATGTGCTGACCCTGAGCGGCGGCCTCGAAGAGTATCCCGGCTAGCCGCCCGCTAGCCGCCACCTGGCAAAAACTTTGCGCCCGGCTAGCCTCAACGGCCCCCGCCCGGCCGGCTGAGCGCTAGCCCGCTAGGCCTTGCCCGCAGTAGCCGCGCTGGGGCCGACTACTGGGGGCTGCAACATTTCCGGCCCCGAATGGCTTAGGAAGGTGCGCCCCGCCAACCCGCCCCGCTGCCCACGCGTAGGGAATAGCCGGCCCAGCCCCTGCCACTTGGGGCCGGTTACCCCCGGCGTATATTTGAGTAGATGTCTTCGCTTCCTTCCACTGTGCTCCACGACTCCCACGGCCGGCCGCTCGAATACCTGCGCCTAGCCGTGACCGACCGGTGCAACCTGCGCTGCTTTTACTGCATGCCCGAGGAAGGCATCAAATACATGCCTAAGCACGAGCTGCTTAGCTACGAAGAAATGCTGCGCCTGGTCGCAATAATGACCCGCCTGGGTGTGCGCAAGGTGCGTCTCACCGGCGGCGAGCCCTTCGTGCGCCGCGACCTGGTGCCCTTTATGGAGCGCCTGGCCGCCCTGCCCGGCATCGATGACCTCAGCCTCACTACCAACGGCGTGCTCACCGCGCCCCACGTGCCCACGATGGCCCGGCTGGGGGTCAAGGCCGTGAACCTCAGCCTCGATACCCTCGACCGCCAGCGCTTTTTTGAGATAACGCGCCGCGACGAGCTGCCGCAGGTAATGCGCACCTTCCACGCGTTGCTCGACGCTGGCATTCAGGTGAAAATCAATGCCGTGGTAATGGATGGCCGCAACATCCAGGACCTGGTGCCGCTGGCCGAGCTCACGCGCGACCTGCCCGTCGAGGTGCGCTTCATCGAAGAAATGCCCTTCAACGGCGGCAGCCACGTGGCCACGCCCGAGGCGCTGCCCTGGCACCACCGCCGCATCCGGCAGCACCTGGAGGCACACCTGGGCGCGCTCGTGCCCGCCTACACGCCCACCGGCGCCACGGCCAGCGAGTACACCATCGGCGGGCACCAGGGCCGGGTGGGCATCATTGCGGCCTACTCGCGCACCTTTTGCGGAACTTGCAACCGCCTGCGCCTCACCGCCGAGGGCGGCATCAAAACCTGCCTCTACGACCAGGGTGGCCTCGACCTGCGCGCCCTGCTGCGCGGCGGCTCCTCCGACCACGACATTGCCCAGGCCCTGAGCCAGGCCTTTTACCACCGCGCCGCCAACGGCTTCGAGGCCGAGCGCCAGCGCCCCGTGCATCAGCTCAATTTCGAGAGCATGGCCACCATCGGCGGGTAGCTAGCACTTGGTGGGCCGTTACTGCGCGATTGCTAATTGATAAGAAAATAGATGAACCTCACCATTGCCCTCTTCGGCATCGCCCGCGAAATCGTGGGCAAGTCGTCCCTGGAAATAGCTGCGCCTGCCGGGCAGTCGGCCGCCGGCCTGCTCGCCGACCTGCGCGCCCAATACCCCGCACTGGCTGGCTTGCGCAGCCTGGCCGTGGCCGTCAACAACGAGTACGCGGCCGGCGACCTGGCCCTGCACGAGCGCGACGAGATTGCGCTCATTCCGCCCGTGGCGGGCGGCTAGGGAGTGAGCCTGTGCTTGGCCCGCCGTGCTGATTTCCTCTTTTTCAACTCCAATTACTGCCCTGCTTTCATGCACCACATCGACCTCACCGACCAGCCCATCGACGTGGCCGCCGCGCTGCACGCCGCCGAATCGGACGAAGCCGGGGCCGTTAATGCCTTCATCGGCACGGTGCGCAACCGCAGCGAGGGCCGCCGCGTGGTGCGCCTGCACTACGAAGCCTACCCGCCCATGGCCCTGCACCAGCTGCGGCGCGTGGCCGAAATGGCCCAGGAAAAATGGCCCATGCTGCGCGAGGTGGCCCTCGTGCACCGCCACGGCACCCTCGAAATCGGCGATGTGGTGGTGGTCGTGGCCGTATCCACCCCGCACCGCGCCGACTCGTTTGCCGCCTGCCAGTACATTATTGATACCTTAAAAGAAGTGGTGCCCATCTGGAAAAAAGAGGAGTACGAAGACGGCACCGTGTGGGTAGCCGCCCACCCGTAAAGCCAAAAGCGCGGACCGTGAGGCCCGCGCTTTTGGTTTCGGCGCCACGCGCTACTGGCCGCCGGGGCTAGCCTTGGTGGTGAAAATCAGACTTGCCACCGGTTTTTTCAACCAGCCGCACCTGCTCGATGACGATGTCGTGCGACATGGCTTTGCACATATCGTACACTGTGAGGGCCGCCACGGAGGCCCCGGTGAGGGCTTCCATCTCGACGCCGGTTTTGCCCGTGACGCGGGCCGTGCACTCGATGATAATGGCATCGGGCTGCACCACCTCGATGGTGAGTTGGCAGTCATCGAGGCCCAGCGGGTGGCAGAGGGGAATGAGGTCGGCCGTTTTTTTGGCGGCCATTACGCCGGCCAGGATGGCGGTTTGAAAGACGGGCCCCTTGCGGGTGGGTAAGTCGCCGGCCTGCACCAGCTGCAAAATTTCGGGCCCGAGCACCACCCGGGCGCGGGCGCGGGCCAGCCGGGCCGTGATGGCCTTGCCCCCTACGTTGACCATCGCGGGCTGGCCGCTGGGGCCGATGTGGGTGAGCTGGGAGAAAGTAGTATCAGCCATAGAAGAGAACAGTATAAGGCACAAAGAACGGCTGGCTATACGAGATAGGCGCTTGCCCCGCCGCCGGGCCCGCTCGGTGCCGGCCATAAAAAAACCTCCCCGCCAACTGGCGGGGAGGTTTTTTGGGGTAAGCCCCTGGCTATTCTATTCCTTGGTGAGGCGCAGGGTCTGGCGCAGGACGGAGCCGTCGGGCTGGGAGCCGGTCACGAGCACGTGGTAGGTGCCGGTGGCCAGGTCCGTCAGGTTCAGCGGCTGCACCTGGCCGCCGGCCAGGCTAGCGGCGCGCACGAGGCGGCCGGTGACGTCGAGCAGCTGCACCTGGTAAGTGCCGGTGGCCGGCAGCTGGCGCAGGTCGAGGCCGGTGGCGTACTGGGCTGGGTTGGGGAACAGGCTCAGCGTGGCCACGGGGGCCTTGGTGAAGCTCACGGTGCGCACGGGCGCGTAGGTGGCCGTGGCATCGAGGTCCACCTGGCGCAGGCGGTAGTAAGCTGCGCCGGCCGTGAGGCTGGCCACGTTGCGGTCGGTGAAGGCGTAGGTAGTGCTGGCGGCCGTAGTGCCTTGGGCGGCGACCTGGCCCACCTTGGTGAAGGTGACACCGTCGAAGCTGCGCTCCACGTCGAAGTAGGCGCTGTTGACTTCCGAGGCCGTGGTCCAGGCCAGCTGGGCGTCGCGGTTGCCCACGGCCGTGGCCGTGAACGCACTCAGCACCACCGGTAGCGGGTTGCCGGAGATGGTGAACGATACAGTACGCGTCGTCTGGCCGCCGTTGCCGTCGGTCGTGAGGATTTGTACCGAATAGCTGCCCGACTGGAGCTTGCTGGTGTTCGGCGCAGCATCAACTACGATGCGGCCGGTAGCATCAAGCACCAGGCCGATGCCGGCCAGCGAGGTGATGCCAGCGCGCGAGCTGGTGAACGAGCCGGCTACTACGCTGGCGGCCACGATGCCGTTGTTGGCACCCGACTGGAGTACCCCCGTGTTGGTGTACACTGCGGCGGTGCTGGCGTTGTAAACGGCGCCGTTGGCGTCGGTCGTGTAGGCGATTACATCCCCGGCCACGTAGGGCGTCGGCGAGCCGCTGCCGCCTTTTTGGGGCGTGAGGGTGTAGGCCACGGCATCCACGTCGGTTTCTACCGGGATGGTGTACTTCACAACCGGCGAGGTGTTGCCGGCTGCGTCGGTGGTCAGGTACGTGAACGAGGCGTTGCCAGCGAAGTTAGCAGCTGCCTTAAAGCGCAGGGTTTGGGCCTGGGCCTGGGTCAGCGTCTGGTTGGCGTTCACCTGGGTGTAGGTACCGTTGTTGTTGTAGTACAGCGTGCCCTGCGTGCCATCGGGTGCGGCAACTACCGTGTATTTGTTATTCGCGAAAGCGTTCTCAGGGTCCGAGGCCACGAGCGGCGAGATGAACAGGCCGGTAGCCAGGCCACCGGCTTCGTTCGACTGCGGGTTTTGCAGCGAGTTCACCACGGCGTAGGCCAGCGGCGCCAGGTTGAGCGGGTCGGTCTTGATGGTAGCCGCGTTGTCATCCGATTTGCTCTCACCAGTTACGGTTACGGCCGCATTCAGGGTCGTGCTGGCCGTGGGCTGCACAATCGTGAAGCTGTTGGCTACGGCATTGCTGCCGCCGGGGCCTTGGCCCGCCGGAATCGTCCAGGTGATGTTGTTGTTCGCGCTCGAGTACACGCCGTTGTTCGTGATGTTGGTGGGCGTCTGGCCCGCCGGTACGGTCACGGTTTGGGTGGTGGCGTTGCTCGTGGCCGACGGCCCGTTGTTGGTCGTGGTCACGGTGTAGGTCTGGCTGCTGCCAGCCAGGGCCACGGTCGGGCCGCTGATGCTCGTTACCTCGTTAAACGACGGGGTGATGGTTACCGGCACACTCTGCACGTTGTTGGCCTGGGCCGCCGTGGTGTTAGGCTCGCTCGTGTTCGAGGTGGTAGCCGCCGTAGCTAGTACCGGGCCGTTGTTGGGCATGGTTACCTGCACGGTGTAGCTCACGTTGCTGCCGGCGTTGGGAGCCTGGCTGGCGATGGGCGGGAACGATACCAGGCCGGTGGTCGAGTTGTAGGTCGTGCCGTTGGAGAACGTGATGATGTTGCCATTGGCCGTGCCCGTGCCGCCCGATACCAGCGGAATGGTGGCCGTGGTGAGGCCCGGCAGCAGTTGCAGGGTGGGCACTACGTTCACGCCGGCGTCGGTGCCGATGTTGCTGTAGCTAGCCGTGAACGTAACGGAAGCACCGGGCGCTACGGTAGTGGCCGAGGCCGATACGGTCGCAACCAGGTCGGCCGAGGTCGTGGTGGTGGGCGCGATGCTTGTGGCCACGCTGGCCGTGTTGTTGCCCGAAACCGGGTCAACTCCCGAGAACGAAACCGAAGCTACGCCGCTGGTCTGGCCGCTAATCTGACCGTTGGTCGGGTTCGCCGGCATCACAAACGTTACGTAGTTGGAAACAATGCCGCCGTTGGGCAGGCCCGCTACTACCGGGAAGGTAACCAGGCCCGACTGCGTATTGTAGGTAGCCGTGGCGCCGCCCGGCAGGGTGTAGTTGACGTTGTTGCCGCTGGCCACGCCAGTGGTGCCGTTCACCGTGAGCGTAGCGGCGCTGAAGCCGGCTGCCAGCTGGAGGGTGGTGGTGGCGTTGGTAGCCGTTACGGGGCCGTTGTTGGTCGTGCTCACGGTGTAGGTTACCGGGTTGCCGACTACCGCCGTGGCGGGGCCGCTTACGACGGTAGCCAGGTCAGCGGCGGCGGCTACTGCTACCGGGGTGCGGGCCGTGTTGTCGGCAATTGCCACGTCAGGCGTAGTCGAGCCCACGCTGCTGAGCGCCGTGAAGCCCTGGTTCGGGGCCAGGAAGGTGAGGCGGAATACCTGGCGGCCACCGCTGGCGAGGGTGGTGGGGGTGGTGAGGCTGGTGAACGTAACGAGACCCGTGGTCGAGTTGTACGAGGCGCCGCTCACGGCATTGCCGTTGCCATCGGTGATGGTCACGCCGTTGGTACCCAGGCCGGCCGGCAACTGGGCCGTCTCGGTCACAGTGTTGGCGTCCATCGAGCCGATGTTAGCGAACGTAGCCGTGTAGGTTACCGACTGGCCGGGCTGCACCGCAGTTGGGCCCGAGATGGTCGTGGCCAGGTCAGCCGCTTGCAGCAGCGTGATGGCTACCGACGACACGTTGTCGGCCGGTACGGGGTCGGTGTTGGTGGTGCGCACGGCGGCCATGGCCAGAATCTGGCCGTTGCTGCCGGTAGTAGCCACCGTCGTAGGCGTGGCAGCCGAGGGCGTGATGGTGATGGTGTTGCTCACGCTGGTAGCGCTGGCGCTGCCATTAGCACCATCGGTCAGGCTCTGGAAAGTCAGCAGGCCGGTGAGGGTGCTGTAAGTCGCGGTGGTGCCAAACGTGATGCTGTTGGTGCCAGCCGTGCCGGTCGCGCCGTTCACTTGCAGCGTGCCGGTGGTGAAGCCGGGTAGCAACTGCACCGTCTGGGTTACGCCGGTGGCGCGGTTGGGGCCGTTGTTGCCGGTTACCACGGTCAGCGTCACGGGCGAGCCTACCGAAGTAGAAGCCGTCGACGTAGTGATGGTGGTGTAGGCGTTGGAAATGCCCGTCTGTGAGCTCACCGTGGCTACCGTAGCGCCGCTCGCGTTGTTGAGGGCCGCCGCGTTGTTGTTCGTATTCGTTTCGCCGGCCGCCGTCGTGTTGGGCGTTACCAGGGCCGTAGGCGCGAAGCCGGTGGTGTTGCTCGCCGGGAAGGTGAAGCTAATCGAGTTGGCTACCGTCTGGCCGCTAGCCAGGCTAGCCACCGTGGGGAACACCACGCCGCCGGCCGGCACCTGCGAGTAGGTGATGCCGTTAGAAGTGATATTTTGGGCCGAGGCCGAGGCGTTGTAGACACCGCCATTGCTCACGTACACGTTGGTGAGGCCGCTGGTCAGCTGTACCGTCTGCACGGCATTGGGTGCCGAGCTGGGGCCGTTGTTGGTCGTGGTCACGGCCAGCGTCACGAGGTCGCCCACTACCGCAGTGGTCGGGCCGTAGAGCGTGGTGGTCAGGTCGAAGGCCGGGTTGATGGCCACGGCCGCGGTGGCCGCGTTGTTGGCTGTCTGGCCGGCTTCGTTGGTCGTAGTCGAGATGGCCGAGCTAGCCACTACCGGGCCGGCGGCCGGGGCGTCAAACGTAATGTCCGACGTAACCGTCCCGCCGTTGGTGATGGACGTGAGGCCGGGGAAGGTGAGCAGGCCCGTGGTGGGCGAGTACGACCCGCTGTTGGTAGCCGTAACGTTGGTGAGGCCAGCCGGCAGCTGTACCGAGGCCACTACCCCGTTGGCTGGGTTCGGGCCACTGTTGCTGAATACAACCCGGAACCGGCCGGTGGCCGCCGAGCCAGCGGCTACCGAGGGCGTCGAGGTGGAGATAGTCGTAGCCACGTTGGCCAGCGGCACTACCGAGGCCGTGATGGTCGAGACATCGGGCGCCGCGTTAGTGTTCTGCGAGGTCACCGTCGATACGTTGCTCCGGATATCTACCGTTGTCGAGCCCGCGGGTGGGGTAGCGGGCGTGAAGCTAAACTGGTAGCTGCTGGTGGCGCCGCTGGCCAGGGTGCCGGCCGGCGGGTAGGTAATGGTCACGGTGTTGTCGGCATTGACGACTACCGACTGGCTGCCGGTGGCCGTCACGTTGGTCGAGCCGGTGGGCAGCGTCACGGTGCGCGTCACGGTCGTAGCCGTGCTCGGGCCCTCGTTGGTAAACGAGGCCGTGTAGGTGCCCGAGGGCTGGCCGGGGGTCAGGGTTTGCGGGCCGGTGAGGGCCGTCGTTACATCGGCTACCAGGCCGATGGCCGTCGTTACCGAAGAGGTGTTGTTGGCGCTGTTCACGCCACCTTCCGAGCTCTGGGTTTCGCTGATGGCCGAGTTAGCCGTTACCGAGCCGCTGGCCGGGGCCGTGTAGCTGATATCGTAAGTGTTCGAAGCACCGGGGGCCAGCGCCGTGGCCGGGTAGGTGATGGTATAGGGGGTCGTTACCCCGCTACCGGGCGTGATGGTGCCGCCCGGAGCCTGCACGTTGAGCAGGCCAGCTGGGAGCGTTACGGTGCGGCTGGTGGTGTTCGATGCGGCCGGGCCAATGTTGCTGAACGTAGCCTTCAGGGCTACCGTGGTGCCAGCCGGGGCCGAAGACGGGCCGCTGATGTTCGTGAACAGGTCCGAGATGCAGTTGGCACCCGCCGTGCTGTTGGCAATGCTGCTGCTGATAGCCGCGTTGCCCACGCCGATGGTGCCGGCTTCGGCGCCAAAGGCAGTGCTGTTGGGCTGAGTGGTGCCATTGCTGGCGCCGTTGGCCGTAGCCGTGGCTACCACCGTGCTGTTGGTAAGAATAACGCCGCCGCCGCCGCCGCCGCCGGGGCCGTGCGGAACACCGGTGCCAGTGTTAGTGCCGCCCGTGCCGCCGTTAGCGGTCAGGGTCAGGCTGGCCGTGGCCGCCTGGCTGCTGGTTACCGTGACCAGAATGGAGCCACCCGAGCCGCCGCCGCCGCTGCCATCATTTTCAACTGTGTTGTTGGCGTTAGCTCCGTTAGCCAGGATGCTGCCCGTGCCCGTGAGGGTACCGGTGCGAACCAGTACCGCGCCGCCGCCGGCGGCGCCGCTGCTGGCAAAGCCAGCGCCAGGCGTGCCCGTGCCGTTGTTAGTCGAGCCGGAGCCGCCGCCGCCGCCTAGTACCAGGCGGCTGCTGCTGGCCGCCGGGAAGGCTGCGCCGGGCTCACCGCCCGTAGGCTGGTTGCTCTGCCACGTGTTGCCGCCGCGGCCGCCGCGGCCGCCGTTGGCGCCGCCGCCACCGCCGCTGTTCTGGGCGTTGCCAACCGCGTCGGTATCAGTGCCGCCACCACCGGCGTTACCGGGGGCGCCGCGGCCGTTGTCGCCGCTAGGGTAGCCGTCATTAAGCGTGCCGGGCAGTAGGGTAGGATACCCCGCGGTAGCTGTGCGCGTATCGAGCAGGGCGTTGTTAGTGGCCGCGTAGGCGGGGTCGTTCACGTAGCGCGGGGTACCGGCAATGCCTTCCCCTTTGGTGCCGTTGATGTTTACGCTGGCTGAGCTGCGGTACGTAGTGCCTGACTGCGTGGTGCCCGTGCCGTCGCCGCCGAGTGCCCGGCCGGCGCCGCCGCGGAAGCCGCGGCCCGAAGCGTCAATCGTAAAGCCGTTCAGGTTGAGCTGGCCGTCTACGTCGATGGCCGTAATGCCGCCCGTGCTGCCGTTCCAGGCAAGCGGGGTAATGCTAGCCGTCAGCGTCACGTTGGTGTACTGCGGCACACGAACAACCTGGAAGGTGCGCTGGCCGGCAGTCGTAGTAGCTACGGCGTTCGAGTAGCCGTTTTTCAGGGCCGAAGTCAGGGTAATAGTACCGCCGTTCGTAGCCGAAAAGCCAGTGCTGAGGCTAGCCACAGTCACGTACTCGTAGGTGCCGGCCGTGAAGTTGTTCGTGACGTTGGTGCCATTGGCCGAGCCGCCGGCCAGGCCGTCGCCGTAGCTGTCGGTGTCGGTGTTGTTGATGTCAGCGCCCTGCGTCTGAATGACGAGCAGCAGGTCGCCAGCCGCCAGGGGAGTAGCCGCGCCGCGCGCCGCACCTACTGCGATAGTAGTGCTGGTGCCGGCCGTCAGGGTTTGCGCCCCGTTGCTGGGGTAATAAACGTTCGGGTTAGCCGCGAGGCTGGGGGCCGCGCCGTCTTTGCCAGCCGTGGCGCAGTTGGCCGGGGTGCCGGCCGCGCCGGTCGGCGATACCGTGGTCGTTACGTTGGCGTTGGCCGCCGAGCCGTCGTTGTTGGTAGCTACCGGGTCGAAGCTGTTCAGCGACGAGCTGGCCGCCTTGCCGGTAGCCGTAGCGGGCGAAGCCTGCGCTACAAAGCTCACCGTGTTCACCACCGAGGCGTTGGCCGCCAGGTTCACACTATTAAACGTTACGATGCCAGTACCGGCGTCGTAGGTGCCGTTGGTTACGGTTACCGTGTTGGCCGCCGGCTTGTTGGCCAGCGTAATGGTGGGCACCACGTTGGTGGTGGCATCCGTGCCCAGGTTGGTAGTGGTAGCCTGGTAAAACACCGTCTGACCCACCACGGTCGTCTGCGGGCCGGTGATGGTGGTAGCCAGGTCGGCGGTGGGGGCCTGCGTGGGGCAAAGCGCCGAGTTGGGCACAATCTGCCGGGCAAGGTTGCCGGGGCCGCCCGCGTATTCGAACGTCAGGTTGTTTTCACCACCGTTCTCACCGTAAAAAATCAGGATGTTATGCGGGCCAGCCGCGAGCGTTACGGTAGCCTGCACCGTAATCGTCGAGTGCGCATTGCCATTCTGAATGAGGGCCGAAGCTAGCGTCGGCGTAGCCGCCAGTGCTGCGCCGTCAATCCACATATAGGAGGCGTCGTCCGAGGTCAGGTAAAACGTGTACGAGCCCGTAGCCGGGATGCTGATGGAGCCACGGTAGCGGCTGCTGAAAGCGTCAGGGTTGTCGACCGTGCCGGTAGCTACCGGGTTGCCGGCGGGTTGCAGCAGGTTGCCCCAGCTGTTGGTAGCCGGAAAGTTAACGGTGCCATCGGTGCGGGTGATGCCGGCCGTATTGGCGCTGAAGAAGCCCAGGTTGTCGGCGAAGTAGCCTTTGTAGTACTCCGCATACAGGCCGCTGCCGCCCGCGCCCGCGTAGGCAGTGCCAGAGCAGTTGTTGCTGGCCAGGGTCACGGTGGTGCTCACCTGCGCGTTGGCGGCCGAGCCATTATTGTTGCCAGCCGTGGGGTCGGTTATGTCGGCGGTCGAAGACGCGACGCCGTTGATGGTCGTCGTGTAGTTAGGAGCCGTAAAAGTGAAGCTGTAGCTGGTCGAGCCATTGGCCGCCACGCTACGGGTGGGCAGCGTGAGCACGCCCGTGTTGTTGTTGTAGCTGGCGCCGGTGGGCAGGGTGGTAAACGCCGCCGCTGTCAGACCAGCTGGGAGCTGCACTTGCGGCGATACGTTGGCGGCCGACGGGCCGTTGTTCTGCGAGGTAGCCGTGTAGGTTATCGGCGAGCCAGCCTGCACCGACGCGGCCGTTACGTTGGTCAGGGTAGTTATTACATCGGAAGGGGCTAGTACAGAAGCGCCTATCAACCAAGCATCACCATTCTGCGTGCCGTCATTTATTTGTCCGCCGGCCGCTAATGGACGTAGGAAAAGGCGGAAAGTAACCGCAGTAACACCTGTAGCTGGGGTGGTAATCTGTACCGAGCCACTAGCCGCCCCCGCATTGGTAGTACCGTTAGGGTTGGCAGCGGTGTTTACTATCTGCCCCAGATTGCTAGTGCCGCCGGTTGCGTTCACTGCAAATTCGCTCGAACCGGATAGCTTTGAAAGCGTTACGCCCGTCGTCAATAAGTCTAGTTCAGTAGTGAAGCCATTGCTGTTAAGCGCACCTCCAAGACCAACTAGATGAATGACTGGATTGATAACTGCACGGTTGAAGGTGACAGTTAAATCCGCATACCGGTACCGCTGATTGGCAGTAACTGTCTGCGGCAAGGGTAATACGGAGGTATAAAGCCGTAACGCGTTATTAGCCGTTACGTCGATACCGCCCGTAGTTCCGTTCGTAGAAGTGAAATAGCTATTAGCCGTTGCTGTTGTGATATTGTTGAAGCTAACAGCATTCATCGCCGGGAACACGGGTACTCCCGTAGTGCCCGTACCCGTCTGTGCAAAAGTAGTTCCGTAGGATACAGCGGTTCCTGGCGTGTATGATTGCCCGGTATACTGCTGATTACTAAGTGAAAACGTTGCCGTAATCGCTGGTGTATAGGCCGAAAACGTGCTGCCAGTCGGATTATTCAGGTTGCTCTGGAACGTGATAACCTGGTCGGTATTAACCGGTCCGCTGCCGGTCGGGTTGCCAGCGCCCGGTGCAAACTCGATAGTCGGCGTTTGAGCGAGCGCCTGGCGAGGTGGCCCGAAGGCCGCACCGGCCAATAGCAGGCTAAGTAATCGTAAGGTTGATTTCATACGAGGCTGCGCGGTAAAGCAGGTAAGGTGAAAGGGTTGAGCGAAAGATTTGAAGCAGGCAGAAGACTTGATTAGCTAAGAGTGAAGTAGCGTGACCAAGTGTTTAATTAAGGGTATGGCTACTACTTTGGGAGTAGCAAAAATAAAAATTGAAACCACACAGCGGAGGCTATTTCGCTGAACTGTCGGTTTTTCTCGCTAAGCAGAAGGCATCGATAAGTAACTAAAGCACTGCCTTACGAAGTAGACACTGCGATTGGATTTTAATCATTTTAATAAAAAGTTTCATTATTCTGGGTATTCTCAAATTTTTTTTATTTTGAAATGAATTAAGGAAGTTTTCACTTAATATTTTTTTGATAATCAGTTAATAGAAAGCTTGTTATTACTAGGTGAAAGCTCTAGCCTGGCTAGCTGGCTGCTGATTTTCAAGTCGCGGAGTACAGGTTAAAAAGCAAAAAGGCTCCCTCATGCGAGGGAGCCTTTTTGTATTGCAACGGCTTTGACTTTTACTCCTTGGTGAGGCGCAAGGTCTGGCGCAGGGGGGCGCCGTCGGCCTGGGTGCCGGTCACGAGCACGTGGTAGGTGCCGGTGGCCAGGTCCGTCAGGTTCAGCGGCTGAACCTGGCCGCCCAAGAGGCTAGCCGCGCGCACGAGGCGGCCGGTGGCGTCGAGCAGCTGCATCTGGTAGGTGGCGCTGGCCGGCAGCTGGCGCAGGTCGAGGCCGGTGGCGAGCTGGGCCGGGTTGGGGAAGAGGCTCAGCGCAGCCACGGGGGCCTTGGTAAAGCTGACGGTGCGCACGGGCGCGTAGGTGGCCGTGGCATCGCGGTCTACCTGGCGCAGGCGGTAGTAGACCGCGCCCGTGGTGAGGCTGGCCACGTTGCGGTCGGTGAAGGCGTAGCTGGTGCTGGCGGCCGTGGTGCCCTGGGCGGCTAGCTGGCCCACCTTGGTGAAGGTGGTGCCGTCGAGGCTGCGCTCCACGTCGAAGTAGGCGCTGTTCACTTCCGAGGCGGTGGTCCAGGCGAGCTGGGCGTCGCGGTTGCCCACGGCCGTGGCCGTGAACGCTGTCAGTACCACCGGCAGCGGGAAGGCCCCGATGGTAAAGGTCACCGGCGTTTGCGTCACGCCGCCGTTCAGGTCGGTGGTCGTGATGGTTACCGAATAGGTCCGGGCCGTGCTGTTATTCACCAGCAAGCTGGCGTCCTGCACGTAGATGCGGCCGGTGGCGGGGTCGAGGGCCACGCCGACGGGCAGGGAGCCCGCGGTGAGCACCGCATTCCCGATGCCGTTGGCAGTGCCGCTTACGGCTACCCCCTGGGTGGTATACAGGGTGCCCGTGCTGCTGAAGGTAGCCGCGTTGAGGTCCGTGAACTGCACCAGTACGTCGTTCGTCAGGTACTTGGTGGTGGCGGTGCCGCCTTTGGTCGCGTTGTACTGGGCATAGGTAGCCGCGAGGTCGGCGCCCACCGGCACGGTATAGGCCACGGCCGGCGACTGGTTGCCGGCGTTGTCGGTGGCCAGGTAGGTGAAGGTGGCGTTGCCCACGTAGCCGGCGGCCGGCAGGAAGCGGAGCGTGCCCGCCTGCGCCGCCGTGAGGTTCAGCGGTGCCGTGATGGCCACGTAGGTACCGTTGTTGTTGTAGTACAGCTTGCCCTGGCTGGCAGCCGGTATCGTCACAATCGAGTAGGGCGCGGTGCTGCTGAGCGCGTTCTCGGGGTCGAGGGCGGCCATCGGGCTGATGAGCAGGCCGGTAGTAGCCGTGGGGCTATTGGCGGCCGTGTTGCCCTCAGGGCTTTGCAGCGCGTTCACCATGGCCACGGCCGTAGGCGGCTGGTTGGGCATGGTGGTCGTGAGGCTGGCGCCGTTGTTGGCCGTGAGGCCTTCGCCGGTGGCTGCCGAGGTGGCTGCGAGCGCGAGGCCGGCCGCAGGCTGCGTCAGGATGAAGCTGTTGGCGAGGGCGCCGGCGCTGCCGGGCACCTGGCCGCTGGCGAGGTTCCAGGTAATGGTGTTGGTGGCGCTTGTATACACACCGCCGTTGGTGATGCTGCTGAGCACGGGCGCTACGCCGGCTGGCAGCGTAACGGTTTGCGTGGTGGCGCTGGTGGCCGGCGTGGCCGACGGGCCGTTGTTCACGGTGGTAACGGTGTAGGTGAAGGGCGTGCCGGGCAGGGCCTGGGCGGGGCCGCTCAGGCGCGTTACCAGGTCAAACACCTGCGTAATGGTCACGTCCGTAGTACCCACGTTGCTGGCCGGGGTGCCGGTGGTAGGCTCGCTCGTGGCCGACGATACCGCGGCGATGGCGGCTACCGAGGGGCCGGCCGGGGCCGTCAGCTGCACCGTGTACTGCACGCTGCCGCTGGGCAGGCTAGCCAGTACCGGCCAGGTTACCAGGCCCGTAGCGGGGTTATACGTGCCACCGTTGCTGATGGTACCCACCGTGAGGCCAGCGGGCAGTTGCAGCGTGGGCGCCACGTTGGTAGTCGCGTCGGGGCCGTTGTTGCCGAAAGTAGCCGTCAGCGTCAGGGTCGCGCCGGCCGTTACCGGGCTGGGCGAGCCCGACACCGTGGCGTAGAGGTCAGCCGTGGTGGTCGTGGTGGGCATGATGCTCGTGGCTACGCTCGCGGCGTTGTTGCCGGGCGTCAGGTCGGCGGTGGTCGAGGTGGCCGAGGCCAGGCCCGCTACCTGGCCGCTGGCTGTGGTCGGCATCACGAACGTAACGCGGTTGAGCAGGCTAGCCCCGGCCGCCAGGCTGGTCGTGGCCGGGAAGGTGACTACGCCGGAGGTAACGTCGTAGGTCGGGCCGCCGGTGCCAAACGTGATGGTGGTGCCGCTCTGGGTGCCCGTCAGGCCATTCACTTGCAGCGTGGCGGCCGAGAAGCCGGGCGCCAGCGTGAGCGTGGGTACCACCGTGGCCGCGGCCGAAGCCCCGTTGTTGGTCGTGCTCATGGTGTAAGTGACGGGGTTGCCCGCCGGGGCCAGCGCCGGGCCGGCTACGCTCGTAACGAGGTCGGCCGTCGGGGCCACGGTGGTGGCTACGCTGGCGCTGTTGTTGGTCAAAGTCTGGTCGAGGCTGGCCGAGGTGACGCTGGTGCTCACCGTGAGGCTGGCGGCCGGGGCCACGAAGGCCAGGTTGTACACCTGGAGGGCGCCCACTACGTCGGTGGTCGGGCTCGGGAAGGTTACCAGGCCGGTGAGGGCATTGTAGGTAGCGCCGCTCACGGTAGCGCCCGCAGCGTCGGTGATGGCCACGCCGGCCAGGCCCACCGGTAGCTGGGCGGTAGCGAAGATGCCGCTCGCCAGGCCGGTGCCCGTGTTGTAGCCGCTGGCCGTCATCGGGCCGTTGTTGATGAAGGTAGCCGTGTAGCGCACCGGCTGGCCCACGGTGGCCGTAGCCGGGCCGATGAGGGTCGTGGCCAGGTCAGTAGTCGGGGCCAGGGCCACGGTGGTGGCCGCCAGGTTGTCGGCCGGCACCGGGTCCACGTTGGTGGTAGCCACGGCGGCCGACAGCAGCAGCTGGCCGTTGGCGCCCGCGCCGGCCGGGGCCGCGAAGGTCACGGTGTTGTTTACGCTGGTGCCGCTGGTCAGGCTGGTGCTGTTGAAGGTCAGCATGCCCGTAGCCGGGTCGTAGCTGGCCCCGGCGAAGGTGATGAGGTTGCCGCTGGCCGTGCCGAGCTGGCCGCCCACCCGCAGGTTGGTAGCCGCCAAGCCGGGCAGCAGCTGCATGCTCTGCATCACGCCGCTGGCCGAGGGCGAACCCAGGCCGCCGTTGTTGCCAGTGGTTACGGTCAGGGTCACGTTGGTCGCGTTGCCGGCCACTGTAGTGCTGGCGGTTAGCTTGGTATACACGTTGGCCGGGCTGCCGGTGGCCGTGCCCACGGCTAGGGTGGCGGCCGGGGCCGTGCTGGCGGCGCCGTTCAGGTTGGCCGTGTTGTTAGCGGTGTTGGTTTCGCCGGTGGTCGGGGTGCTCACGCTGGCCGTGGGCTTGAAGGCCGTGCCGGGCATGGCAAAGCTCACGGTGTTGGCAACTGCCTGGCCGCCGGGCAGGCTAGCCACGGGCGGGTAGATGACGCCGCCCGCGGGCACCGGGTAGCTCACGCCGCCGTAGGTAACGCTGGTGGCGCTGGTGCCGGCATTGTAGAAGCCGCCGTTGCTCACGTACACGTTGCTGAGGCCAGCTACCAATTGGGCCGTTTGCAGGGCGTTGGCCACGGTGCTGGGGCCGTTGTTGGTCAGGGTGAGGGCCAGCGTCGCGAGGTCGCCGGGCACGGTCGAGGCCGGGCCGCTGATGGTCGTGGTCAGGTCGAAGGCCGGCAGGATGCCGTAGCTGGCGCTGGCCGTATTGTCGGCCGTCTGGCCGGCTTCGCTGGTCGTGGTCGAGATGCTGGCCGTGGCCGCCACCGGGGTAGTCAGCGGGGCGTCGAAGTTGATGAGCGAGGCCGTGCCCAGCACCGGGTTGGTGTAGGTTACCAGGCCGGTGGCCGGGTTGTAGCTGCCGCCATTGGTGGCCGTCACGTTGGTCAGGCCCTTGGGCAGCTGCACCGTGGCCACCACACCCGCCGCGGGGCTGGGGCCGTTGTTGGTGAAGTTGACGGTGAACTTGGGCGCCGTGGCCGCCGAGGCCGGCGTGCCGGCCGCTACCGGCGTGCCCGCCGAGATGCTGGCGGCCACATTCGCCACCGGCGGAATAGTGGCGTCGATGGTCGAGGAATTCGGGGCCACGTCGGCGCCCTGGCCGCTGGCAGTGGTTACGCTGCTACTAATCTTTGCGCTGCCCGTAGCCGTAGTGCTCGGCGTGAAGCTGAACGTGAACGTGCTGCTGGCGCCGCTGGCCAGCGAAGTTGCCGTGCCGAAGTCAATCGTGTTGGTCGTGGTGGGCGTGTAAGGTGCGCCGTTCACCATAATGTTGGTGGCGCCGCCGGGTAGCGTCACGGTGCGGCCTACGCCGTTAGCCGTGCTGGGGCCGTTGTTGGCGAAGGTTACCGAGTAGGTGCCCGAGGGCGTGGCCGGGGCCAGGGTAGCCGGGCCAGCCAGGGTGGTCGTCACGTCGGCCGCGCAGGTGGTGCCCACCGTGCTGCCTGCAATGCTATTGCTGATTTGGGTGTTCACCAGGCCGTTCAGGCCCGCTGCTGCGCCGAAGCTGGCCGGGGTGCCCTGGGTGGTGCCGCTGGCCGCGCCGGTTGCCAGGGCCGAGGCTACGGCCCCGTTGGTGAGGATAACGCCGCCGCCGCCGCCGCCGCCGGGGCCGTGGGGGCCGCCGGTGCCGTTGGTGGGGGCGCCGGTGTTGCTGCCGCCCACGCCGCCATTGGCCGTGAGGGTGAGGCTGGCCAGGCCGGCTGGGCTGGTAGCCGTTACCAGAATGGAGCCGCCGGCCCCGCCGCCGCCGCCGCCGTCATCGAGCAAGGAGTTGTTGGCATTGCCGCCGTTGGCCGAGATGGTGCCCGTGCCCGCCACGGTGCCCGTGCGTAGCATAATGATGCCGCCACCTGCCGCGCCGCTGCTAGCCGCGCCGCCGGCCGGTGTGCCGCTCGAGTTGTTGGTGGTGCCGGCGCCACCGCCACCGCCCAGCACCAGGCGGCTGCTGCTGGCCACGCCAAAGCTGGCCCCCGGCTCGCCGCCGATGACTTTGTTGTCGAGGAAGCTGTTGCCGCCGCGGCCGCCTACGCCGCCGTTGGCCCCGCCACCGCCGCCGCTGTTGTTGCCGTTATCGTTGCCGCCGCCGCCAGCGTTGCCGGGGGCGCCGCGGCTGGTGCTGCTGCCGGGGTATACGTCGGTGCCCGCGCTCACGGTGGCGTTGGTGGCCGGGTTGTTCACCGTGGTGGGCACGTTCACGAAGGCCGGCGTGCCGGCCGTGCCCTCGCCTTTCTGGGCGTTGAAGTCGCCAGTCAGCAGGTTCAGGTAGTCAGTCGAGCCAAAGTTGCTGGTCGACTGCGTGCGGCCCCCGCCCCCGCGGAAGCCGCGGCCCGCGGCCGTGAGGGTATTGCCGCTGAAGTTGGTCTGGCCCGCCACGTCGAGCACGAGCACGCCGCCCGTGCGCCCGTTCCAGGGCGTGGCGGCCAGGGTGCCGCCCAGGGTCAGGTTGCCGTACTGCGGCACCCGGATTACCTGGAAGCGGCGCGCACCGGTGGTGCCGGTAGCCGGCGCGTTCACGTAGCTGTTTACCAGCGGCGTGGCCAGGGTGATGTTGCCGCCCGAGGTCGTAACGGCCGTCGTATTGCTGGCCACCACGTACTCGTAGGTGCCGGCCGTGAAGTTACTGCTCAGGTTGCCGCTAGCCCCGCCGCCGGCCACGCCGTCGCCGTAGCTGTCCGAGTTCGAGAAATTGATATCCGCCCCCTGCATCTGGATAACCAGCAGCAGGTCGCCCTTCGCAATGCTCGTGGGCGTGGTGGTGGTGCCGCCCACCGTGGCCGCGTCCACACTGATGGCGGTGGCGCCCACCGCCAGCGTCTGGCTAGCGATGCTGGGGTAATAGGTGTCGGGGTTGTCGCTGATGGTGGGCGAGCCGTCCTTGCCGGGCGTGCCGCAGGGGGCCGGGGTGCCGGCCACGCCGGGGTTGGTGACGGGTACCACGTAGGTGGCGGTGTTGCTCACCGCGCCCGCATTGTCGGTGGCGAAGTATAAGAAGCCCGCGTTGCCGCTGAAGCCGGCGGCCGGGGCAAAGGTCAGCTGCGCCGCCTGGGCGGGCGTCAGGGTCAGGGTCGAGGCCGTGAGGGCCACGCCATTCACGAAGAACGTGCCCTGCGCAGCCAGCGGCAGCGCCGTGATGGTGTACGAGGTAATGGTGCCGTCGGGCGCAGTAGCGCTCAGCGGGTTGATGGGCGCGGCGCCCTGGCCGGCGGCGCGGCTGGCGTTGGTTACGTTGGCCGCCACTGGGGCTTGCCGGCACAGGGTCATCAGCTCGATGCCGATGGCGTTGTTGGTGGGGTCGGCGGCAAACGTCGAGACGTTGCGGTAAGTTAGCGTGAGCGAGGTGATGGGGCTGGCGAAGTAGGCCACCACCGTGCCGTCGGTAGGGTTGGTGGTCGATACGTCGGCGGTGCCGGTCGCCACGTTGCCGCTAATGAATACCGAGTTGGTGGCGCCCACGGCCGTGAGGGCGGGCAGCACCTGGGTGCTGCCGTTAGCGCCCGCAAACGTAAGCTGGTCCACGAAGGCGGTGGCGTTGGTACCGCTCGTTTCGCCCCGGTCAATGTCCTGCACCCGCAGGGTGTAGTTGCTCACCGGGCGGCTGAAGTTGAAGGTGACGCTCGACGTATTGTTGGCCTGGCTGGTATAGTCGGTAGCCCAAGCCAGGGTTTGCACGCCGTTGACGTTGCCGGTCGCATTGCCGGCCAGCACCGAGAAGGTGTTGGTGGTAGTGGCCGAGGCATAGTTGCTGGTGCCCACCGTGGTGAGCGAGTTGCCCACGGGCACGGCCGCGTGCGCCTTCCAGTCGTCGGGCACCGGCGTGCTGGTGTTGAAGTTGAGGCTGGCCGTGGCCGTGGTGCAGGGCGCGTTCACCACCGGCAGGGTGTAGGTAGCGGTGTTGGCCGAGAGGTTGCCCAGCGCGTCGGTGGCGCGGTAAGTAAACGTTACGTTGCCGCTGCTGCCCGCCACCGGCGTAAAGCGCAGGCTGGCCGCCTGCGCCTGCGTCAGCACCTGGCCGGCTGCCGTGATGTTGGTGTACGTAGTGCCGCTCGAGTTATACGACAGCACGCCCTGGGCCGGGGTCGGCACCGAGGTCAGCGTATAGGTCACCGGCAAGTTATCGACCAGCGCGGCCAGCGGACTGATGCTGGCCGTGCCAATCGAGCTCAGCAGCGCGGCGCTGGTTACGTCCACGGCCGTGGGCGTGGTGCGGCACCACGTCATCTGGTCGATGCCGATAAACTGGCTGGCCCCGTCGTTCGACGCGGTAGCGTTGGCGTAGGTGATGGTCAGGCTCGTGATGGGGCTGCTGAAGTAAGCCGTCACAGTGCCGTCTACGGGGCTGCCAGTAATGTTCTGGCCGGTGGCCACGTTGCCGCTGATGGTGGTGATGCCCGCGCCGGGGTTGGCGGCGCTCAGCAGCGGCGTCACGGGGCCCGTGCCGTTGTTGCCCGCAAACGTCACCTGGTCTACGAAGTCGGTGCCTGCATCAATATCCTGCACCTGCACCGTGAAGTTGGACACGGCCCGCGTGAAGAAGAAGGTTACCTGCGAGGTCTTGGTGCTGCCCGCCGCGTAGTCGTTGTTCCATTGCAGCGTCGGGCTGTTGTTCAACGTGCCCACCATGAGCGTCGAAGTCGCAGCCGCGCCGTTCTGGTAGTTGTCCGTGCTGATGAGCGTGGCCGTGGAGCCCGCCGGCACGCCCTCGGCGGCGTGCTTTTTCCAGTCTTCGCCCGCCGTACGGCTGCCGAAGGCCAGCGTGGTGGTGCCAGGGTTGGTGCCGCACGGAGCAATGTATTGCAGCGGAATGGTGTAAGTCGCCGTGTTTACCGACGTCAGGCCCGCATCGTCGCGCACCTGGTACCTGAACGTGGCGCTGCTGCTCGTCGAGGTGCCGTCGGGCGTGTAGCGCAGGCTGTTAGCCTGGGCTGGCGTCAGTACGAAGCCCCCGGCCGGAATGCTGGTAATGGCCGCGTAGGTAGTACCCGTGGTGTTGTAAAACAGCGTACCGCTCGTGGGCAGGCTCGTCACCAAATAGTTCGTCACCGCCCCATCGACGGAGGAGGTCAGCGGGTTGATGGCCGTTTGCCCCGCCGTGCTGGGCACGGTGGCCGTGGTGGTGTTGGTAGCCAGCGGGGCCAGGCGGCACCAGGTCATCTGGTCGATGCCGATAATCTGCTCGTCGGGGTTGGTAAAGCTGAGCGTGCCGTTGCGGAACGTGAGGGTGAGCGACGTGATGGCGGAGGCAAACGACGCCTGCACGGTCGCGTTGGCCGTCGTCTGGCCCGTCGCCACGTTGGCGGCCGTCGTCGCGGCGCCCGCCACCGTCGTCAGCGAGATATCGGTCACCGGAGTGGCCGTAGTGCCGTTGGCCCCGTTCACCACCACCTCATCGGTGTAGTCGGCACCTAAGAGGCCGGCAGTTTTTCGGCTGATGTTGATATTCGAGATATTGACCTTGAAGCTGGACAGCGGCCGGTTGAAATTGAACGTGACGTTCACGAACCCGGTGGCGGCCGAGAAGTCGCTGGTCCACGTCAGGGTCTTGATATTACCCGGCGTGCCCACCGCCAGCGAGCCCGTAGCATTGGCTCCGGTGAGCACGCTAGTGCTCACTTGGGTAGCGCCCAGCGGCTCGGGTACGCCGGTGGGCAGGTGGCCGTTCCAGTTTTCGCCGACTGGCCGGGCCGGGTTGGCGTCGGTAAAGCTGAGCGTGGTGGTGGCCGTGGTGTTGCACTGGGCCTGCGCCGCAAGGGGTGCCCCGGCCAGCAAGGCCAGCAGGGTGGCCAGCCGGGGGTAAACAGTTTTTAAGCCGGGGCGGCTACTAGTTCTCGGCTCGTCTGCCGACCGCAGTTTTGCGGTGCCAGCTACGCGGGCTATGAGCTGCCGCCAGCATAGTAGGTTTTTCGTCATAAAAGGAGGAAAAAGAAGGGTTGCTTAAATGGTACTATGCTAATTGATGAGCTTATTTTTTGCGATGAAATTCGTTGCAAAAAATTGCACTTTATTTTATTATTTATTCTATAGGCCTGTTTAGCAGCAGATAAAATTACGAAAACCAATTTCATTTTGGATTTAGTGGGAATTGGCAGATTAAATGAAAATTGTACTTAAGAGATTTGTTTTTGAAAATTTCAAAACTTATTTTAGTGCCGCTTGAAAAATAATTTGACTTTAATATTACTAATTCATCATTTCCTCATAAAACACAATTTGCATTGATAGCCAAGGGTTTGTGAAAAAGAGTTTAAGCAAATAAAAAGTAACTATTTTCTTAAAATTTATTACTTATCGCAGATTACTTCGTTAATTGAAAAATAATTACTCAAACCTCTCCGCTATGACTTCATTTCCCTTCGGGCGGCTGGCCATTGTGGCCGCCGGCTACTTCTTAACGAGCCTTGCGAGCCCGGCCCGCGCCGCTGTTGTCCTACTTGGCCCGCCCGCCAGCGCCGAGCCTTTTGTGCAGGCGTGCGCCACGCACCTCGACCTCACGGAGGCGCAACGCACCGGCCTGCGCGCCTACCTTGAGCAGGAAATTGAGTTCATGGCGGTGCAGGCCGCCAACCATTCGCCGGCCGAAGTAGCTGATTTGATACCTGGTGAGCGCGAGCAGTTGCAGCGCGTAGCCGGCCGCCTCATGTCGCCGGGCCAGCTTCGGCAATTCCGCGAGCTAGAGGCTACGCCCCAGATGAAGGCATATCTCAAGCAGATGCTGCTGGAAAACTGAGTAGCCACCTACCCCGGTTAAATACAAAAAGGCCGCCCAAACTGGGCGGCCTTTTTGCTGCGCGGGGCAAGGGGTAGTTGGCGGGCCTAGTAGGCCGGGCCGCGCCCGCTAGCCTCTACCAGCGCCCGCACGGGCTCGTTGAAGCCCACGGCCTCGTTCAATTCCTCGAGGGTGAGGTGCAGGCGGTATTTCCAGAAGTGCTGGGGGTTGCTGGGCACGTTGATTTGCTCGTCGTGCGGGTTGGCACGGCGCAGGCTGGTGTCCATGCCCAGGAAGTCCTGGAGCGGGAACACGGCCCACATGGCCGGCGAGTAGAGGTGCTGGTTCAGCACCTCGCGCACCACCCAGGGCTCGCAGTAGTAGGGGGCCAGCTGGCGCCAGTGGCCCAGCGTGGTTTCGAAGTAGCGCTGGGTGCGCACGCGGTCCTCTTCCCACCAGCCGCGCAGGGTGCTCATGTCGTGGCTGCCGGTGGTCACGACCGAGAGGTAAGGCGCATCGTTGGGGTGGCCAAACTCGGTGGCGGGGTTAGAGGGCATCCGCTGGATGTTGAGGCCCAGAATGCCGAGCTGGTGCATCACGCCGGGCACCGAGGCGGGCACCATGCCCAGGTCTTCGCCGCAAATGAGCATATTGGTGGCGTAGCGCACGGCGGGCAGCTTAATGAGCCCCTGCTCGCGCCAGAACTCCTCGTGGCGGCGGAAGAAATAATCGACGTAGATGTCGTCGTAGAGCCGGCGGCGGCTCTCGTCGTCGGCCAATTCGGCAAAGCTGGCCGTCTTGTTGAGCGTGATGCGCGGGTGGTAGAAGTCGTTGCCGGCGGGCAAGAACAGCACCTCGTTCACGAAGTGGTACAGGCCCGGCCGCACGCGCAGCAGAAATTCCTCGCGCTCGGGGTGGGCGGCAAGCTGCTCATCTACATAGCTTTCGATGAGGCGCTGGCTGCTCACCTGCGGCTTGAGCTGAATGGCGCCGTACTGGTCGGCGGTCATAAACTCGTCGAACACGGCCTGGGCCTCCTGGCCAAACGTGCGCTCCAGCAGGTGCCAGCGGATGTGGGGCTCGCAGAGGCGGCCGTAGTCGAACCACCCTAGCCGGCGCTGAATCTCGTCGCGGTGTAGGGGCAGGGCGGGGGCAAAGTGCCCGAGCAGGCCCTCAACCGAGTTCTCGGGCATTTCCCAGATGCGGAAGAAGCCCAGAATGTGGTCGATGCGCAGCGCGTCGAAGTAGCGGGCCAGGTGGCCGAGGCGCTGGCGCCACCACTGGTAGTTGTCCTGGGCCATGCGCTGCCAATTGTAGGTGGGGAAGCGCCAGTTCTGGCCGCTGGTCGAAAAATCATCCGGCGGGGCGCCGGCCTGCTGGTCCATGTGGTAGAGCTCGGGCTGGGTCCAGGCATCTACCGAGTGGCGGTAGATGCCGATGGGCAGGTCGCCCTTGAGCACCACGGCGCGGGCGCGGCCGTAGTCCACGGCTGCGCGCAGCTGCTTATCGAGGTGAAACTGCGTGAAGAAGTGCAGGCCAAACTCGTCGAAGTCGGGGCCGTGCTCGTCGGTGAGCTCGGCTAGCCCTACCGGAGCGTGAAACTCACGCGGCCACTGGCCAAAGTCGGCGGTGCCGAAACGCTCGCGCAGCGCCGAGAAGGCGGCGTAGGGAATGAGCCAGCTCGCCTGCTCGGCCTTGAAAGCATGAAACGCGGGGTCGGCCAGAAACTTCGCCTTCTCCTGTTGATACAAGAGCTTGAGAAACTTCCACTTGGCGTTCATTACGGCCTCGTAGTCCACAAAGTCCTTGGCGTTCAGCTCGGCCTTGAGGCTGGCCAGCTCGGCGCGGGCGGCCTTGTTTTTGAGTTCGGCAATGCCCTCCAGGTGCAGGTACTGTGGGTGCAGGGCAAACACCGAAATGGCGGCGTACGGGTAGGAGTCAACCCAGGTATGAGTGGCCGTGGTGTCGTTGATGGGCAGAATCTGCACCATGTTGAGCCCCGTTTTCTCGGCCCAGTCGATGAGCAGTTTCAGGTCCGAGAACTCGCCCACGCCCAGGCCATTTTCGCTGCGCAGCGAAAACACGGGCATGGCCACGCCGGCCCCGCGCCAGGGCTGGGCCGCGTAGCGGAAGCCTTCATCGTCGAGCACGGTGAGGGTGCCGGGCTGGCTGGCTCCGGCGGGCAGCACGCGGTCATCACCGGTTTCGAGCTGCACCACGGCGTGGCGCTGGGCGTCCCAGAAGCCGTATTTGTAGCGCAGCTCCTGGTTGGGGCTTTGCAGGGCCAGCTCGGCGCGCCAGGCGGGGTAGGCGGCATCGCTCAGGATGAGCGGGTTGGTGTTATCCCAGTTGCCCAGGGCGGGGTCCGAGCCCAGCACGCACACCTGGTGGTGCGGCTCCACGCGCGGCGCTTCGAGCTGAAAGCGCACGGTGGCAGCAGTTGCCTCGGCCGCGACGGGCGCGGCTGGGGCGGCTTTTTTACCCTTAGCGGCTTTCTTGGCCGGGGCCGGGGTGGCGGTGCCAATGCCCGGCTGGTGGGCCGGCCGGCGGAACAGCGCCTTGGTGAAGGCCGCCGTAAACAGCTCGTTTTCGGGCTGGGCGGGGGCGCGCCAGAAGTCGCGCACGGCTAGGCTGGCCTGACTTGCGGGCAGGGCCAGGGCGCGGTTGTCGCCCCACTCCCACACTACGCCGCCACCCTCAAATAGCAGCACGTATTTGTACGTAACCTCGGCCGTGGCGGCGGGCACCTCTACGGTGGCGCTCCAGCGGGTGGTGGCTTCGTCGTAGGCCAGGGGCAGGGCCTGGGCCAGGTTCCAGTGGCCCAGGGCGGGCAAGGAGCCGCAAACCACCAGGCGCTGGCCGTAGGTGGTGCGGTAGGGAAGGGAGAAAGTCAGCGTCATGCAGGCAGGCCAAGTAAAGGCTGCAAGATACTGCCCCGCCGCCCGCCCCGGCCGGCCCGGCCAACGACGAGCGCCCCGCCGCCGTATGGGGCTAGCCAGCCATTCACCCCGGGCCGCCCACCGGCCACCTACTCTTTTCTGTTCATGCGCTTTCCGCTTCTCCTTGCCCTGCTGGGCAGCAGCCTGGCCGCCGTGGCCGGCCCGCCCGGCTACCACTCGCCCCGCCGCCTGCTCACGCCCAGTGGCCAGCCCTACCGCCGCCTGCCCCTACGCCTCAACCTGGGGATAAACGGGGGCTATTACAACGGTGACCTCACCAGTAGCTTCAGCGACAACACGGTGCGCGTGGGTGTGCAGGTGGGCCTGGCCAAAACGCTCAGCCCCCACCTCACCTTCGCCGCCGACCTGGCTAGCGTAAACCTCAAGGCCACCGACTTTACGCCGGCCCGGGGCTACAGCTTCACCAGCAACAATGCGGTGCTGACCGGCCGCTTGCAGTATAATATTTTTGCTGATAAAAGCCTCTACATCGGCCCCAAGCACCAGGAAATGCCCGTGCTCGTGTACGTGGAGGCAGGCCTGGGCGCCATGCTTTTCAGCCCCGAAGCTTCCCAATACGGCATCGGCCTGCCCCACGAGGGCCGCAACTCGTACCCGGCGCTGGCGGGCGTGCTGCCCCTTGGCGGCGGCGTCACGCTGCGGGCCAGCAAGCGCTTGGCCTTCACGCTGGAGGGCCTCTACTACCTCACTACCACCGACCTGCTCGACGACATCAGCGAGCGCGGCAACCCCAAGAAGCTCGACGACTTTGCCACCCTCGCCGTGAAGGCAGAGTTTTCGCTCGGCAAGGGCAAGAAGAAACCTTTGGTGCGCAACGATTAGAAGTATATCTGAGAATGTAAAAGAACGTCATGCTGAGCCTGTCGAAGCATCTCTACCACGCCACTTGAATCAACCAGCGGCGCGGTAGAGATGCTTCGACAGACTTAGCATGACGTTCTTTTTTGTCTACTGTTTATCTACGGCCTACCTATTACCTACTTCTTACTCAGGTAATCGACGGCTAGGGTAGCGAGGGTTTTCACACCGAGCGGGAAGGCGCTTTCATCGACCTTGAAGCCAGCGGTGTGGTGGTCGGCTACCTGCGAGAAATCGGCACTGGGCGTGGTGCCGCCCAGGAAAAGGAACAGGCCCGGAGTTTTCTCCTGGTAGCAGGCAAAATCTTCGGCGCCGGTCACGGCCTTTATCTCGACCACGTTGGCAGGGCCGGCGGTGCGCTGCAGGGTGGGCAGCATCTGGGCCGTGAGGGCGGGGTCGTTGAAGGTAACAGGCACGTAGGGCTCGATGCCCACCTCGGCCGTGGCGCCGTTGGCGGCCGCAATGCCGGTGGCCGTGCGCCGGATGACCGCCCAAATGCGCTGCTGCGTGTCGGGGCTGAACGCCCGGATGGTGCCGCTGATTGTAGCATCGGGCGGAATGATGTTGTAGCGCACGCCGGCTTGCACAGTGCCCACCGTCACCACGGCCGCATCCTGGGTAAGGTCTACCTGGCGGCTCACAATGGTTTGCAGGGCCGTGATGATTTCGGCGGCCGTCACCACCGGGTCGATGCTGCTCCAGGGCTTGGCGCCGTGGCTGCCCTTGCCAATCACCTTCACCGTGAAGCGGTCGGAGCTAGCCATCTCGCCGCGGGGGCGGTACTGAAGCTGGCCCACCGGAGCGGAGGCCCAGATGTGCAGCCCGAAAATGGCATCGACCTTGGGGTTTTCGAGCACGCCTTCCTGCACCATCAGCTTGGCGCCGCCCACGGTGCCGGGCAGCGAGCCCTCCTCAGCGGGCTGAAAAATAAATTTGACGGTGCCCGGCAGGTCCTTCTTCACCTGGCTCAGCACCTCGGCGGCGCCCAGTAGCATGGCTACGTGGGTGTCGTGGCCGCAGGCGTGCATCACGCCCACGGGCTGGCCCAGGTAGGTGCTTTTGACGGTGCTGGCGAAGGCTAGCCCGGTGGCCTCGGTGATGGGTAGGCCGTCCATGTCGGCGCGCAGGGCCACCACGCGGCCGGGCTTGCCCCCGCGCAAGATGCCCACCACGCCGGTGCGGGCTACCCCGGTTTGTACCTCCAGGCCTAGGCTTTTGAGCTGGGCGGCGATAAGCTGGGCGGTGCGGGTTTCCTCGTTGCCCAGCTCGGGGTGCTCGTGCAGGTCGCGCCGCCAGGCCACGACTTTGGCCTGCTCGGCGGCGGCTAGCGTAGCGATGCGGGCCGCGAGGGCCGCATTTTGGGCGTGGGCGGCGGGGGCGGCCAGGCTCAGGCCCAGCGCGGCCAATAGGATAGGAGTAGCGTGTTTCATGGGCTCCAAGGTACTGCGGGCGGGCGGCCCGGTTGCTAGCCCGGCGCCAGCCCAGCCGGGAACGAGCGCGGCGCACGGCCACGTTACGCCCAGGTTACGAACTATGAGTTGCGGAAGCTTACTTTTGCGAGCTTAGCCAAACTCAGTATTTTACCTTGTGTACCATGCCTGTTTTGTCCACTGCCCCCACGTTTACTAAGCCGGCTGCGGCCCCTGTGGCCCCGCCGGCGGGTGCCGATGCTTGGGCCCAGGCGCTGACCCGCCCCGCGTTTCGGCTGGGCTGGCTGGTGCTGCTGGTGCTGCTGTTTGGGGGGCTGGTGCCGCTGATGCCGGGCTTCTTCCTGGCCATTCAGGCGCGCGAGGGAGCCGTGCTGGCCGACCCGCTGCTGCACCTGCTACCGCGCGCCGACGTGGCCACGCCCGTGTTCGTGCTCATGTACGGGGCCGTGCTGGGGGCGGTGGGCTGGCTCACGCGGCAACCGCTACTGTTTTTGCGGGGGCTATGGGGCTATTTTTTGCTGCTGATATTTCGGATAATCAGCATCTGGCTGGTGCCCCTCAACCCGCCGCTCGACCTGGTGTCCATGCCTGACCCCTTCACGGCATTTTTCTTCCATACTGCGGCGGCCGAGGCCATTACCAAAGACCTGTTTTTTTCGGGGCACACCGCCACGGTTGCCATCCTGGCGCTGGCCGTGCGCGGGCGCTGGCTGCGGGGGGCGCTGGCGCTGGTGGCGCTGCTCATCGCGGTGCTGGTGCTGGTGCAGCGCGTGCACTACACCTACGACGTGCTGGCCGCGCCCCTCTTCGCCTGGTTTGCCTACTGGCTGGCCGGGCACATTACGCGGCGCGCCACGGCGCCCTTGCGCGTTGGCTAGGTGCCGTTGCTCGGTACTGGTGAACTAGCGCGGTTTCGGAGCCCGTGTAGCTGCTGAACGCTGTAGGGGCGGGGCTTGTCCCCGCCCGCCGTTCGCGCCGCCCCAACGATTCCGTTCAACAAGGGGCGGGGGCAAGCCCCACCCCTACAGCTACTGACTCCGAAACTGTTCTAGGTTACCAGTTCGGGAGCTAGCCGCTGGGCAGCGCAGCCTAGCCAGTGGGGTAGCGCAGCACGCGTCACGCATAGTGGGCAGTAGCTGAGCAGGCAAGGGTCAGAAACAAAAAAAGGGCTCGCACCAACTGGTGCGAGCCCTTTTTTGGGAAAGCGTAGCGCGCCGGTATTATTCTACCGTGACGCGCTGCACGAGGGTCTGGCTGCCGGCGGCGAGGCGCAGCACGTACACGCCGGGGGCGAGGCTGCGGGTATCGAAGTCGGCCTTGGCGCCCGCGGCGGTGAGGGCAATGCTGCGGCTAGCCACGGCCTGGCCCAGCACGTTGAGCAGGGTGGCCTGCACGGCCGCCTGGCCCGCCAGCGGCGGCAACTGCACCGTGAAGCTGCTGTGCGCGGGGTTCGGGAACAGGCTTACCGTGGTAGCGGTGAGGGTGGGGGCGGTAGCCAGCGCGCCGGCCGGGCGCAGCACCAAGGCAAAGCGCCCGGTAGCGGCCGTGCCCGAAGCCAGGGTGAAGGCGTAGCGGCTGCCGGCCGTGAGCACCTGCTGGGTGCCGGTCTCGGTGTCGCGCAGGTAAACGGCCTCGCCCACGAAGTTGGCCAGGTCGGCTACCTCAAAGGCGTAGCTGCCCGCGGCGGGGGCGGCCAGGGCCAGCGGCAGCACTACCTCAGCCTTGCCGGTGAGCGGGGCCAGGCCCTGAATGGCCAGCGGGGTAGCCCCGGCTAGCGTGCCCAGGCTCAGGCCCGAGGGGTTGGGTAGCTTCACGGCGTCGTACTCAGCATCAACGGCGGGGCTGGCCCCGTTTTCGAAGTAGAGGTAGGTCGCATCGGCTAGGTCGGCTCCTTGCACGCGCAGCTGGAGCTGCGGGCGCAGGTCGGCGGCGGTGCGGCCAAAGGCGTTCTGGGTGCCGAAGGTGGTGACGCGGTTGGCATTGGTGAGGCTAACGCTGCCGGTGGTGCCAGCGGCAGTTACGCGGGCGAAGTAGCCCGAGCCAGCCTCTACCAGCGGCGACTCGCCGATGCTGTTGGTGTAGCTGCGGTAGGTACCTGCGTACTGGCCGGTGCTCTGGAAGACGTAGATGGCGGCATCCATGCCGGGGCGCTGGGCGGCCGTTACGGTGCTCCAGTTGAGGGGGCTGGGGTAGGGGTTGCCCAGCAGCTGCCAGCCGGCATCGGCGGCAGTGCCGCGGCTCAGCGTGCCCGAGGCCTGGGCGCCCGTGTTGAAGGTGCCGGTGAAGCGCACGGCGCGCGTGGAGGCCGGGGCCTGCACGGTGTAGCCCTGGCTGCGGGTCATGGTGCTGGTGAGGGCGGCAGGCGAGAACCAGCCTTTGTCGAAGTCGCCGTAGTTAGACGCTACCGTGGCCAGGCGGCCTTGGTCGTAGCCAAATACCGTGGGGAAGGGCAGGGTGGTGCCCGGCGTGGCGCTCGTGTTGTAGGCCGTGTTCACGACCGGCACGAAGCCGCCCGTGCGCAGGCTGTCGAAGGTCATGCTGGCCACCGGCGAGCTGTAGTGGCGGTAGGCCGTGCCCGTGGCACCGCCCGTGATGAGGCGCTGCATAGAGCCCACGGTACCGTTGACCACGCCCCCGGTGTTGTCGATGAGCGCCGTGCCAGCTGCCGTTGAGCGCAGCAGCAAACGGCGGTTGTTTTGTGTACCCTGCGTAATGTTGCCGCGTTGCAGGCGCACCACCTGGGCCACGTTCACGGGGTTGGTGAGGGTGAGTGTAGCGCCGTTGTTCACGGTGAGGTTGCGCACGCTACGGGGCAGCAGCGCGCCCGTCGACTGGTTACCACCGCCAGCGAATACGTAGTTGGCATCGGTGCTGAACGAAGGGTTGGTGTTCGAGAAAAAGAAGCCAGCCGAGCCGGTGTTAGTAACGCCCGCCACGTTAGTTTCGATGAGCGTAGCGCCGGCTTGCAGCACGAAGCTGCCCGGGCCCTGAATGTAGTAGGCCACGGGGTCGGTGGTTACCGAGCCGCCGCTCTGCACTATCATGGTGCCCACTATGTTCAAGTTGTCGCTGAGCGTGGCCGCGCCGGTGCTCGTCACCGTCACGTTGTAGTACGTGCCGCCGATAGCCTGCGGCGAGCTTACAACCAGGTTCTCAAGCGCCTGGGCGCACAGCGTGAAGTCGCCGTTGCCAGCCACGCCGTTGTAGGGCGATACGCGTACGTAGTACGTCTGGCCGGGCGTGAGGGTAGTGAGGTTTAGCACCTCAGTGCCCGCACCGACTTCGTCGGCGCAGTTTACACTGCTGAGGCTGCCGCACGACCCGCTGAATACTTCAAGCACGGCATCAAACGAGCTGTTGGCCGTAACTGAATAGATAGCGCTGTTGGCCACGAAGCTGTACCACACGTCGTTGGCCGACGTGCTGGTAGCCCCGCTGCACGAGCTGGGCGGCAGCGACTGCGTAGCACCCAGCACGCTGCCGCTGATGGAGTTGCAGCCCGCCCCACCGGGCAGGGCCACCGCGGTGGCGCACTCATCGTTGGCGGGCTGGGTATAAATGGTCAGGGTTTCGACCGGGCTGAAGCCGGCCGGGTTACAGTTACTGCTGATGCTCAGCGTGTAGGCCACGCCGGTGGTGAGGCCCGTGAGGGTGAAGGGGGAGCCCGTTACCGTCTGGGTCGTGGTAGCCGGCGAGGTCGTGACGGTGTAGCTAACCGGACCCGAGGTACTGGGCGTGAACGAAACCGTGGCCGTAGTGGCCGTAGAAGACGTCTGGCGCAGGTTGGTAGGCGCATTGCACACCGAAGGCGCCGTGGTGACGAAGGAGGTGCTGGCTTCTTCCGAGAGGCTACCCGAGCCACAATTGCTCTGCACAAATACCTTGTAGTTGGTGCCGGCCGTGAGGCCCGTGAGGCTGGCCGTGGTGCCAGTCACCGTTTGGGTAGTAGAGGCGGGCTCGGTGCGAACGATGTAGCTGGCCGCGCCGCTGCCCGTGAAATTAAGCGTAGCCGAGTTGAGGCCCACGTTGCTCACGGCCAGGTTGGTGGGAGCCGCGCAAGCCGCGCTGGTGGTGATGGCGAAGTTGTTGTTCGAGATGTCGAAGAAGTAGTTGTCGGCCGCTTCCACCATGATGCGGGCCGTGGTAGTGGCCACGTTGGGCAGCGTCACGGCTTCCGAGCCGTCGTTGGCGGCGCCGCTCAGCAGCAGGGTGGGGTAGGTGAGGCCACCGTCGGTGCTGAGGCGGATGTTCACGTTGGCGCAGTTTACGCCGTTGCCGGTGGTGCCGGCCACGTCCCAAGTGATGGTCTGGCTGCTGCCGCCGGCCAGGCTCAGGCTAGCCGCGTTGGGGTACGAAACCAGGAACGGCCCGGCCGTGCTGATGGTGCTCAGCGTCACGATGCTGCTGCTGTTCACGCCCCCGATGATGCCCTGGCTGCCGCTGTTCTGGTCGCGCACGGTTACGCGGAATTTCAGCGGGCGCGTCACCGTGGGCAGGCGCTCGCCAAATACGGTCGTGTTGGCCACCAGGCTGGGCAGGCGCGGGAAATAGCGCGTGGGGTCGGCGGTGGGGTTGAAGGAGCGAAACAGCGGTACGGCGCTGCCGGCTACCTGGGCATCGGCGGGCGCACCGCCCGTGGCTACCTGGTCGTATTCTTCCCAGCAGTAGCTCAGGGCGCCGTTGTCGGGGTCGAAGGCGTTGGCCGTGAGCTTGAAGGGCGTGCCCACGGGCAGCACCTTGCCGCTGGCGGGCAGCGTGATGAGCGGCGCCGAATTGCCGGTGCTGGCCGTGGCGGCGCAGCTGGTACTAGCAATGTAGGCCTGAATCTCATCGTAGCTAGCCACGTGGAAATACGGGTCCGAGTTGCGTTGCAGGTCGTTGGTGCTGGTGCAAATGCCCGCGTAGGCCATGATGGTCGAGCCCGAGCCCGGCTCGAAGGCTGTGCTGGTGTTGCGGTTGCCACCGCCGCAGCTGCCGCTCACGCCGTTGAAGGTGTGGTTGCCGCCAAACTGGTGGCCCATCTCGTGTGCTACGTAGTCGATGTCGAAGGCGTCGCTCGTCGGGGCCGAGCTGCCGGTTACGCCGCGGGCCTTCTGGCCGTTGAGGCACACCACGCCCAGCCCGGCCACGCCGCCGCCGCCCGTGCTGAATACGTGGCCGATGTCGTAATTGGCCGAGCCGATGAGCTTATCTACGTTGGCCTGGTTTTCGCCCAGCATCGTGGAACCGCTGCTGTTGGTGTAGGGGTCGGTAGTGGCGTTGGTATAGATGAGGCTGGTGGTGTTGCTCACCAGCACCATGCGCACGGCCAGCTCTTTCTCATACACGCCCACCACGCGGTTAACCGAGGTAACCATGCCGGCGAAGGCCTTTTCCACGGTGCCGCCCTGGAAGGTGGTGTACTCGCCAGTGGCGGCCAGCGCCAGGCGGTAGGTGCGTAGCACCGGGCCGCTGGTGCGCAGAGGGCTGCCCTTGGGCAGAGCCTCGCGCAGGGTGGCCGAGTCCTTTACGTCGCAGTCGAAGCTGCGGCCCGGCATATCGCGCTTCCAGAAGCTGAGGTAGTGCGTGTTATCGGTGCGGGTAACGGGGTCGATGTAGAACGAGCCCGTGGTGGCCGACAGCACCTGCGCGTGGAAGCCGGCCGACGTGAAGTCGAGCCGGATGCTGGCCGAGGGGTCGTCGATGCCCACTCCGGTGTAGGTCTTGATGTCGGGAAACTGGGCCGCCAGCTCGGGCGCCAGAATGGACGACTCCACCACCCGGAAGCGGGCGTTGGTGCCGTCGGGCAGGGGCAGCGTCACGAGCAGCTCGGGCCCCCGCGTGCCCTCTACCGGGGCCTTCGCCAGGGCCTGGCGAAGGCCCGGCACGTTGAGAGTGAGGGGCCGCGAGGCGCGCAGCGAAGCCGCCAGGGCCGAGGTGCCGGCCGCCCGCTGGGCGCTGGCATCGTCACTAAAAAAGCCGCCGGGGGCTTTCTGGGCCGTGGCCCCTAGCGAGAGGAATGTGGCCAGCCCGGCGAGCACCACCGGCCGCCAGCCTTGCAGTAGCCGGGCCCGTAGGCCTGGCAAACAGAAGTAGTCTTGCGTCATACTGTGAGAAAAGGAAATAAGCGGGACAATTGACAAACAATAAGTTGTGGCCCGGCCAAATGTAGGGAGTATGAAGGCAACATTCTACTCATTCCTTTAGAAGTACTACTAATACTTTATGAATAGGAGCTTACGCACCGCGCCAAGCCTGGCATTGGCTATAAAAGCACGATGCCCGCCGCGCTCCGGAAGGAGGGCGGCGGGCACGGTAGCACGGTGGGGCCAGGCGGGCTAGGCGGGCGCCGGGGCGGCGGCTTCGGGAGCGGGGCTAGCCCCGGCGGGGGCGGCCAGGTCTTTCTTCAGCCACTGGCCACGCAGGTACCACACGCCGGCCAGCAGGGCCGACAGCACGTTGGAAATGACGAACGACCACCAGATGCCCTGGAACCCCAGCCCCGTGTGCCGCGACAGGTACCAGGCTATCGGAAATTGCAGCACCCACACGCTGATAATGGTCAGTATCATGGCGCCCAGCGTGTTGCCGGCCCCGCGCAGCGCGCCCGAAATGCACTGCTGCACCCCCGTGAAGCACAGGCTGCCCACCGCAATGCGCACAAACCCGACGGCATCGCGCGACACGGCTTCGTCGCCTTTCAGGAAGAAATTCACCAGCGGCTCGGCGGCCAGCCAGCCGGCCGCCCCCACCAGCAACAAGCCCACGAAGCTGATGACGATGGCGTAGTTGGCCGTTTGGCGGGCGCGGGGCAGGTTGCGGGCCCCGATGTTTTGGGCCACCAGCGTGGAGCAGGCCAATGAAATGCCCAGCGCCGGAATGATGCCCAGCGCCAGAATGCGCGAGCCGATGCCGTAGGTGGCCAGCACCGTGGTGCCGAAGGCCGTGGCCAGCCCCGTCATCATCGACAGCCCCAGGGCGCGGGCCGACAGGTCGACCGATGAGGGCAGGCCCAGCTTCACCGAGCGGCCCATGAGGGGGAAGTCGGGCCGAAAGCCTTTGAAGCTGAGTTGAATGCCCGAGTTGCCGCGCAGCAGCACTACCAGGCCGATGGCAAAGCTTAGCACCTGCGTAATGAGCGTGGCCCGGGCGGCGCCGGCCACGCCGTAGGCCGGTATCGGCCCCCAGCCGTCGATAAAGAGCGGGTCGAGGGCGAAGTTGAGTACCAGCGTGCCGATGTTGATGTAGAGCGGAATGCGCACCTCGCCCACGCCCCGCATCAAGGACTGAAACATGATGAAGCCGAAGTTGAACACCAGCCCCAGCATGAGCACCCGCTGAAAGGAATTGGCCAGCTCAAAAATGTCGGGCCCAACCCCGAACAGGTGCAGGATGTAGGGCGAGGCCGCGTAGGCCCCCACCGTGAGCGCCAGGGCCAGCCCGGATTCGAGCACCAGCGACTGCGCCGCAATATGGTTGACCATCTTTAGATTACGGGCCCCAAAGTTTTGGGCCACCAGCACCGAGCCGGCCACCGAAAAGCCCGAGCCCAGCGCTATCAGCAAGAAATTGATGGGAAAGCACACCGCCACGGCAGCCACGGCATTGGCCCCCAGCCGGCCCACCCAGTAGGCATCCACGAGCTGGTAGCCGGTCTGGAGCAGGTTGCCAAGCACGATGGGCAGGGCCAGCGTGAGCAGCGATTTCAGGATGGGGCCTTCGGTGAGGTTGGGGCGGGCGGTGGCGACGGGTGCAGGCATACTGCCCGCTAATACGGGCTGCTGTGCGCCAGGGTACACGCCCGGCCCCGCCCCGCGCACAACCCCCGCCCCCCGAACCGGGTACACCCCAGCTAAACCTACCCGGCCCCCGGCCGGGGTTCCTTTCTTATGATAAAGCACACCTATGACATGGGCGTGGTCGGCAACTGCGCCTTCCTGGGCCTCATTGGCACCGACACGGCCGTGCGCTGGCTCTGCTGGCCGCGCTTCGACAGCAGCTTCGTTTTCGGCTCCTTGCTCGACGAGCAGAAGGGCGGCGAGTGCAGCCTGCGGCCCGTGGCGCCCGGCTTCAGCAGCCACCAGTACTACGTGCCCAACACCAACGTGCTGTGCACCGAGATTACGGCCGCCGACGGCAGCTACCGCGTCACCGACTTTGCCCCCCGCTTCCTGCAATACGAGCGCTACTACAAGCCGCTCATGTTCATCCGCAAGGTGGAGCCGCTGAGTGGCACGCCCCGCATTCGGGCGGCGGTGCGGCCGGTGGGCAAATATGGCGAGCAGGAACTGACGCGCCGCCGCAGCTCTAACCACATTGCCTTTCTGGGTTTAGAAGAGGAAATTCGCCTCACCACCAACATCCCGCTCACCTACGTGCTCGATGAGGAGGACTTCGTGCTGAACGAAACCAAGTACCTCGTGCTCACTTACGGTGCCCCGCTGGAGGCGCCCTTGGAAAGTACTGCCGAGCGCTTTCTCACCGCCACCGTGGCCTACTGGCGCGGCTGGGTGAAGAGCACCAGTATCGGCAGCTTTCATCAGGAGCAGGTTATCCGCTCGGCGCTGGCCCTCAAGATTCACCAGTACGAAGACACGGGCGCCATCATCGCGGCCAGCACCACCAGCCTGCCCGAGGCGCCCGGCAGCACCCGCAACTGGGACTACCGCTTCTGCTGGATGCGCGATACCTACTACATCCTCACGGCCTTCAACAACATCGGCCACTCCGAGGAGCTGGAGCGGTATTTTCACTTCATCGCCAACATCTCGACTAAGGTCAAGGACAAGTACCAGCCGCTCTACGGTATTGGAGGGCAGGTCACGCTCACCGAAACCGAGCTGCCGCTGGCCGGCTATCTCGGCAACCAGCCCGTGCGCATCGGCAACGACGCCTACACCCACATCCAGAACGACGTGTATGGCCAGGTGCTGGTGGCCCTGCTGCCGCTCTACGTGGACCACCGTTTCCGCGACCCCGACCGCGCCACCCCGCTGGCCCTGGTAGAGGAGTCGTTGCGCCTCATCGAGGAAACGATGGACCAGCCCGACGCTGGCCTCTGGGAGTTTCGGCACATTGCCCAGAAGCACTGCTACACCTATCTCTTTCACTGGGCCGGCAGCCACGCTGCCCTGCAAGTGGCCCGCAGCATCGGCCATAAGGAGCTGGAAGCCAAAGCCAGCCGCCTGCTGGAGCTGGCCGAAGACCACATCGAGCAGTGCTTCGATGCCGAGCGCGGCGTGTACACCAACGCCATCGGCTCGACGCACCTCGACGCCAGCACCATTCAGCTTATCACCATGGGCTACCTCGACCCGGCCTCCGAGCGCGCCCGGCACCACCTCGTGGAGCTGGAAAAAGAACTGATGACGCCCGAGGGCCTTTTCTACCGCTACCGCCACCCCGATGACTTCGGCACGCCCGAAACCACGTTCCTCATCTGCTCTTTCTGGTACGTGGAGGCGCTGGCCTGCGTGGGTCGCCTCGACGAGGCCGTGGCCGAGTTCGAGCAGCTCCTCACCTACGCCAACCACCTGGGTTTGCTCTCGGAAGACGTGGATGCCAAAACCGGCGCGCAGTGGGGCAATTTCCCGCAGGCCTACAGCCACGTGGGCCTGGTAAACGCCGCCTACCGCATCTCCAAGAAAATGGACAAGCCCAATTTTGTGGGCTAAAGAACGCAGCGCCCCTCCGCGTTTCTTCTGCCTCCTCTGCGGGAACCTGACGTTGGGTTCCCGCAGAAGGCGCAGAAGAAACGCGGAGGGGCGCTGAGCTTTTGTTAGTGGCTAGCCTAGCAGCCGGCGCAGCAGTTGCCGCACTTCCGCCGGCGACGACACGTTGAAGCGCGCCAGCGAGCGGGCGCCCTTGCCCACGCGCACCGTGTAGGCCGAGTCGGGCATCGCCCGAAAGGTATCTTCATCGGTGCGGTCGTCGCCGAGGGCTAGCACGAAGTCGGCCGGGAAGCGGGCCAGCCAGCGGGCCGCCGCCGTGCCCTTGTTGATGCCCGCATTCTTGATTTCGAGCACCTTGTTGCCTTCCATCACTTGCAGGTCGGTGTTGGCCGTCATAAAGGAGAGGTGCGTGAGCAGTTCGCGGGCGCGCACCTCGCCCAGGTCGGCATCGGCGCGGCGGTAGTGCCACACTAGCGAGTAATCCTTTTCCTCGATAAACGAGCCGGCAGTGCGGGCCACGTACAGCTCCAGCACCGGGCGCAGGTCGCGCATCCAGTCGTTGCTCATGGCCTGGAACAGTTGCCACTCCTCGCCGTGCGCCCGCAGCCACACGCCGTGCTCGGTGATAAAATCGACGGGCAAGTGCCCCAGCCACTTATCCAGCGTGCCCCGGTCGCGCCCGCTGATGAGCACCACCCGCGTATTAGGCAGCTCGGTGAGAGCGCGCAGCAGCAGCAGCAGCTCCGGGTCGGGCGCCGCCCGCTGCGGGTTGGCGTGAAAGCCTACCAGCGTCCCGTCATAGTCGAGCAAGATGAGGCGCTGGCTGGCCTCCCGGAAGTTAGTCAGCAGCTGAGTAGTGACCGGCTCGGTCAGCATTTCGGTGGCTAGGGTGTGCTGTTTCATTTTGGTGTAGGCCAATTGGTTCATAAACAGCTTCGTCCACGAAAACACGTTGTAGCGCTTCACCAGCGCCTGCATGGCCGTCATGCGGGTTACCTGGTCCTCCTCGGGCATCACCAGGGCCTCGTGCATGGCCTCGGCCAGCTGGCCCATGTCGGTAGGGTTGATAACGAGGGCGTCCGACAGCTCGCGAGCCGCGCCAGCGCGCTCGCTCAGGATGAGCACCCCGCGCTGGTCGAGCCGGCTAGCCACGTACTCCTTGGCCACCAGGTTCATACCGTCGCGCATGGGCGTCACCAGCGCCACCTCGGCGGTGCGGTACAGCGCCGCCAGCTCTTCCAGCGGCAGCGAGCGGTAGAAATACAGAATCGGGTTCCAACTGATGGTGCGGTACTGCGCGTTGATGCGGCCCACCAACTCGTCGATTTCCACCTTCAAGTCAGCGTACTGCGCCACCTGGTCGCGCGAGGGCACCACCAGCATAATCAGGCTCACCTGCCCGCGCCACTCGGGGTAGCGCTGCAACAGCAAGTCGAAGGCCCGCAGCCGCTGGGCAATGCCCTTGGTGTAGTCGAGCCGGTCGATGCTCAAAATCACGCGCGTGTCGCGTAGCGCCTCGCGGTACGCCGCCTGGTGCTCGGCCGCCGCCGCCGAGGCTGCCGCTTCGGCGTAGCGCGCATAGTCAATACCCATTGGGAAGGCATCGACCCGCACCGAGCGGGTGGGTGTCTCAATCTGGCCGTTCTGGGCCGGGTAGCCCAGCAGGTGCGTCACGGCGCTGAGGAAGTGCCGCATGTAGCCAAAGGTATGAAAGCCAATGAGGTCGGCACCCAGCATGCCGCGCAGCAGCTCGGTGCGCCAGGGCAGCACCCGTATCAACTCCTGCGACGGAAACGGGATGTGCAGGAAAAACCCGATGCTGGCCTCGGGCCGCGCCCGGCGCAGCAGCGCGGGCAGCAGCAGCAATTGGTAGTCGTGCACCCAGATGGTATCCTCGGGGCCGGCCTGCGCCAGCACGGCTTCGCAAAACTTCTCGTTTACCCGCACATACGCATCCCAGTGCGCCTGCTCATACACCGCAAACTCGCTGAAATAGTGGAAGGTAGGCCACAGCGTGGAGTTGCTGAAGCCTTCGTAAAAATCATGGATTTCAGCCTCCGTCAAAAAAACCGGGGCCATGTTGTCCGCCCGCAGTTCCTGGCGAATGTGGTCCTCCTCCGCCTCATCCTGCACAAAAAGCCCCGGCCAGCCTATCCACAGATTGTCGCCCTGGCGGTAGATGGAGCCGAGGCCCGTAGCCAGCCCGCCTTCGCTGGGCTGAAACGTGAGGCCTTCTTCCTGGCGCAGGACTTTTGTGGGGAGGCGATTGGAGACAATTAGCGTGCGGGACATAGGCCACTAGCGGATGGTGAACCTATTACTACGCAAATTCGGCCTGAAAAGTCCCTTTTTTACTTTCCTCAAATAGTCTAAGCTAGGCGGCTAGTCGAAGATAATTGTCTTATTACCGTGCACAAACACCTGCTCATCAAGCACCATTTTTAGCGCCCGGGCCAGCACTATTTTCTCGCCATCGCGTCCGGCCTGGGCCATCTCGTGGGCGCTCTGGGTGTGGTCGATGGGAATCACGCTTTGCGCGATAATCGGCCCCTGGTCGAGCTGCTCGTTCACGAAGTGCGCCGTGGCCCCGATTATTTTCACGCCCCGGGCATAAGCCTGCGCGTAGGGGCTGGCTCCCACAAAAGCCGGCAAAAACGAGTGGTGAATGTTGATGAGCCGGTTGGCATACGGCGCCACAAATTCGGGCGACAGAATGCGCATGTACTTGGCCAGCACCACGAAATCGGGGGCGTAGGCAGCTAGCTGGGCCAGTAGCTCGGCTTCGTGCTGGGCGCGGCTGCGGCCCTCGTGCGGCAGGTAGTGGTAGGGCAGGCCAAACTTGCGCGTGAGGTCGCCCAGTACCTCGTGGTTGCTGATGACGGCTAAGATATTGGCATTCAGCTCACCGAAGGCGTGGCGCACCAGTAGCTCGCTCAGACAGTGGTGCTCTTTGGTGGCCAGCAGCACCATGTTTTTGGGGCGGTTGTCGGTGAGGCGCACCTCGGCCGCCGGGGGCAGCACCGCCCGCAGCCGGGCTAGCAGCCCCACCGCCTCAAACTCGCCGGCAAACTCCGTGCGCATGAAAAACACGTCGCCGTCGCGCTCCACAAACTCGCCGTTGCGCACAATGTTGAGGCTCAGCTCAAACAGCACGCCCGTAATCCTATACACCAGCCCGCGCTCGTCGGGGCATTTTATCAGCAGCAAGTGCGCCATGCAAGTCACTAATTCGCAGGTTGAGGTGGCCAGCCAGGGCCCGCCACCAGCCGCAAACTACTACCGGCTGCCTTTATCCTCTGGGCACACGGGCCGACCTTAGCGCTGCACCTCGTACTTCTGCTTGATGAAATCCAGCATTTCGCGCACGTGCTCATCCGTTTTGTTAGCCTCGATTTTCCAGAGCGCCTCAATCAGCAGCAGCAGCAGGCGGGTTTCCTTGGCGGGCTCGGGGTAGCCGAGCTGCGCAAAGGCCGCTTGCAGCCGCGCCGGCACCGGGCGCATAAAGCGCTCGTGCTGCTGCTGGGCCACCTCGCGGTCGGCCAGCCGGTATTGCAGCTTCCAGAAATGCGGCTCCTCCAGCACCAGCTTATAGGGCAGGTCAATGACGCTGTGAATGAAGGTAAGCGGGTCCGTTTCGGCCAGGCCGCCGCGGTTGTGCTCAATAATGCGCTGGTAGCCGCTCTTGATAATAAAGTCGAGCAGCTGTTCCTTCGAGCCAAAGTGCTTGAAGATAAGGGCTTCCGAAACGCCGGCATCTTTGGCAATCTGCTGGGTCGAGGTAGTCTCAAATCCTTTGTCCCCAAACAGTTGCAACGCCACATTGGCAATGTGTTGGCGGCGGGTAATCATAAACTAAGGTGGGGTGGGTAGGGCAGGCGCCGGCACCAGGCAGCCGCCAGTGAGGTACAAAGTTCGGGCATAATTGCCGCATAGCGGCGCGTACGCGCTCATTATTGCACGAAGCAGCCAGTAGCTGCCTGGCGGCCAAAAAGAAACCGGCCAATTTGGGGATACCAAATCGGCCGGTTGGAAAACTTTCAGATTCTGCCAGGCCGGGGCGGGGCAGATACTCACAACCAGCTGGGGTGGGACGACGGCTGGATACTCAGAATGTGGGACGGAACCAGACGGGGTGGGACGACGGCTGGCGTGTAGAGTGTGGTTTGTACCGGCTGGGGTGGGACGACGGCCGGGCAACTTAGAGAATGAACAGCTAACCGGGTGGGACTCGCTAGCTGTTTGATGGAACAATATTACGACAGAAAAACGAAATACGGTAAGTGTTAGCTCACCAATCCTAGGTGAGTAAACACTTACCGTATTATTTTGAAGACAATCGGTTGATAATCACTAAGTAAAAATAATGTATAAAATTTTGGCATTTGCAAAGAAAAGTTGTTTGTCGCTCCTGATGCGTGCAAAAGTGAGTTTTGCCAGCCACAAACGTTTGTGGCAGTAGGATGAAGAGCGTATTGCTGCCAGCAGTAGAAAAGCCCCGGCCACCTGCGCAAGTGAGGTGACGGGGGCTTTTGCTAAAGGATAGGAACGCGGGCTAGCCAAGTGCTAGCTACGCTGCCTAGAGGTACTTTTCGTAGATGCCGGCGGCTATTTTCTCAACCAGCGGCTTGGGCACCACGCTGGTGAGACCAGCCGACACTTTGTTGAGGACGCCGGGGATAAACTCGGCTTTGCCTGCAAACAGGGCCTTGAGGCCGGCCTCGGCTACCTGGGCGGCCGTCATGGATACTTTGTTGGCCACTTTTTGTAGTTCGGCGCCCATACCGGCCCGGTTGCCGAAGTCGGTGCTGGTAGCCCCCGGGCTCAGGCAGGTTACCGAAACGGTGCCGCCTTTGAGCTCGTAGCGCAGGCCCCGGCTGAAACTGAGCACAAAGGCCTTGCTGGCCGCATACAGCGTGAGCGACGGTACTGCCTGGTAGGCCGCGGTGCTGGCTACGTTGAGGACATAGCCCTTGGGGGCCCGGCGCAGTAGCGGCAGCAGCGCGTAGGTAAGCTGCACCGGCAGGTTGAGGTTGAGTTGCAGCATGTTGAGCTGCTCTTCCAGGTTGAGCTGCTCGAAGCGGCCCCACAGGCCGTAGCCCGCGTTGTTGACGAGCACGGCTAGGCCATCGGGGGCCTGGTGGGCGGCCCAGGTAGCTACTTCGGCGGCGGCGTCAGGCTGGGTGAGGTCGAGGGCCAGTACCTGGGCGCGGCGCTGGTGCTGGCTGGCCACTTCCTGGGCCAGGGCCTGGAGCTGGTCGGCCGAGCGGGCCACCAGTAGCAGGTCGTAGCCGCGCTGGGCTAGGCCCAGCGCCAGGGCCCGGCCAATGCCCCGCGAGGCGCCGGTGATGAGAGCAGTGGGCATTGTTTTGGTGGAAAGTAATTAAGTATAGTAAAAAAGGACGTCATGCTGAACTTGCCGAAGCATCTCGCTCGCATCGTTGGGTTAGTACCCCTGGCGGCGCGGTAGAGATGCTTCGGCAAGCTCAGCATGACGTTCTGTTGCTCAGCAAAAAGCTGCTGCGTAGCTATTTTACTAGGTGCAGGAAGCGCAGGTAGAACGGGGTGGGACTTTCCTCGCTCTTGGGCTGGTACTTGCCCCCGATGATGGGCACGTACATCACGCGGCGGCGCGACTCGGGGCCCACCAGCGGCGACTGCGCCACGCGGTGCCACATGCGGCCGTCGTGCACGGTGAGGTCGCCGGGCTCGGTTTCGACGGCTATCTCGTTGGGGTCGTAGTACACGTCTTTGTAATACTTCTTGCGAAACAGCATCTTGCCCAGGCCCTGGCGGTGGGTGCCGGGTATCACACGCAGGCCGCCGTTGGTGGCCTTGGTGCCATCGAGGTGCAGGCCCACGTTGAGCATGGGCCGAATGCGCTTGCCGTAGAATACGTCGCGCAGCGAGTCGGTGTGCCAGCCCATCTGGCTGAATTCGGAGCCCTCGACGTTCACGTAGTGGTTCACTACCAGACCATCGCGCTCGTTTTCGCCCACGCGGCCGCCCGGCATTTCGAGCAGCGGAAACAAAGCCTCGAAGCGCTTGTCTTGCAGCAGCTCGTGCAGCACGGGGCTGTGCTGCGAAGCAAAAGCGAAGCGCTGTACGATGGGCGCGCCATCCACGTCCTTGCCGTATTTGATGGGCACGCCGTTTACCTTATCCACGTGGTGGGCCAGCCAGTCGGCCTGCACGTCCTGGGTGGCCTTGAGGTAGGTCTGCACCTGCTCGGGCGAGGCAAAGGGGCGGAAATGCAGAAACCCGTGTTTAGAGAAAAAGGCCCGTTGCTCGGCTGTCAGCTCCTGGCCGAGAGTGAAGCGCGGATAATCAGATAAAGAGGCCATAGAGGGAAAAATTGGCGGAAATAGTTTCCGGCCGCCCTAAAATGTAGATGAAAAAGCAAAGATACAGTAGCAAGAGGTGCAAGGGAATGAAGAATTAGCCATATTATCTCACGCCGCGCGGCCTATAACCCGGCCATGTGGCGCGAAGTTTAGCGGCCGGCTAGGGTTTTGGGGCTAGGGCCTCATCTTTTTAGGAGTTTTTTATGCTTGGGCTAGCCGGCTAGCAGCGGTGGGCAGCCACAGTGGCCAAATTTGCGTTATCTGGCTACACCTACGGCTCTTCTCACCCACGCTTTCACTATCTGCTCCTTATGGTTTTCACGCCCAGCCCCATGCTCCTCAAGCTGCTTTATAACCGGGGCAGCCTCCACAACCTGCCCGACGGCCAGGGCGTGGCCTTCAGCATCAAAAACCGGCTCGATACGGCGCGCCTCACGGGTTTGCGCCACGTGAAGCTGGGCGAAGTGGTGGTGCCGGCCAGCCACATCCTGCTCGACCTGGGGGGCGGCGAACTGCGGCCGGGTACCAGCGTGGGGCAGGCCGGCCAGGAGGTGGAGCTGCCGGTGGGCCGCAGCATCACGTTTGTGCTCGACACGCCGCCGTTGCCCGAGGGCATGCACCAGCTGCAAGCCCAGTTCAGCACCGACACCTTCGGCGAGTTGAGCGTGGAGGTGGAGGACGCCATCGTGAGCCAGGATGGCCGGGTGCGCATTCCGCGCTCGGACGAAGACGACTACGCCGAGGCGGCCATTCAGGCGCGCCAGCAGTTTGCCGAAGACTTTACGGGGCAGCGCGTTGCGCACCTGAAGCAGTACTCGTTTGACCCGCACACGCTGCGCGGCAACTGCGAGCACTTCGTGGGCGTGGCGCAGGTGCCGGTGGGCCTGGCTGGCCCGCTGCACGTGAACGGCGAGCACGCGCAGGGCGAGTTTCTCATTCCGATGGCGACCACCGAGGGCACGCTGGTGGCTAGCTACAACCGTGGCATACAAGTGCTCAACCTGTGCGGCGGCGTGAAATGCACCGTGGTGGGCGACGCTATGCAGCGGGCGCCGGTGTTCGTGTTTGACGATGCGCGGGGCGCCCGCGACTTTGGCCGCTGGGTGGCCGAAAACCTGGAAGCCATTCGGCCCGAGGCCGAAAGCACCTCGCGGGTGGCCAAGCTGCAATACATTGACACCTACCTCAGTAACAAGTTTGCGTTTCTGCGCTTCAACTTCTCGACTGGCGACGCGGCGGGGCAGAATATGGTGGGCCGGGCCACCTTTGCGGCCTGCTCCTGGATTTTAGAGAACTACCAGGGCGCGCCCATCCGCAATTTTTACCTGGAGTCGAACTTCGCTACCGACAAGAAAGCCAGCCAGATAAACGTGATGCGCACCCGCGGCAAGCGCGTGGTGGCCGAGGCCGTTGTGCGGCGCGACGTGCTGATGCAGCGCATGCGCGTGACGCCCGAGCAGCTGGCCTACCACGGGCAGGTGAGCAACGTGGGGGCCTTCCTGAGCGGGGCCAACAACAATGGCGCGCACTCGGCCAATGGCATTACGGCCCTCTTCATTGCCACCGGCCAGGACGTGGCCAACGTGAGCGAGTCGAGCGCCGGGGTACTGTATTCGGAGGTAACGAAGGAGGGTGACCTGTATTTGAGCATCACCATTCCCTCGCTCATCGTGGCTACTCACGGTGGCGGCACCGGGCTAGCTACCCAAAACGAGTGCCTGCGGATGCTGGGCTGCGTGGGGCAGGGCACGGTCTATAAGTTTGCCGAGATAGTGGCCGGTGTAGTGCTGGCTGGCGAGTTGAGCCTGGGTGCGGCCATCAGCAGCAGCGACTGGGTGAGCAGCCACGAGCAGTACGGGCGCAACCGCTAGGGCATCAGGGTGCTGGGTACGCTTGGGGGCCGGGCGGGTAGCGTTATATTTGGCGCCTCATTCTGTACAATTTAGCTGCAACCAGTACCCGTGAAAATCTTGTTAGCTGCGCTGCTGGCGGCGGGCAGCCTGGCCGCCCACGGCCAGGCCGCCCGCCCGGGCGCCGACCCCGGCCGCGCCCTCTACCGCGAGGCCAATGCGCCGGCCGCCAGCCTGCGCACCCGCGCGGCCATCAGCCAGCGCCCGGCCGAGTTTCTGAACCAAGGCGCCTACCAAACCGGCTACCTGCGCACCCTCGACGGCCGCCGCACGCTGGTGCTGGGCCAGCGCTACCACGTGGGCCAGCGCATGCTGCAAGTGCAGGATTCGCTGCAAGCCGACAGCACCAACTACTGGCCGCTGGCCGCCCTACGCGGCTTCGACCTGGGTACCGACGACGATGCGCCCCCGCCGGCCAGCCCGGGCGCGGCGGCCAGCCCCGCCGTGCGCCGCTACCGCGTTCGGCTAGTGCAGGAAGGCAAGCAGGGCACCCGCCGCGACGCGGTGGAGGTGCTGACGTCCATCGACTCGGGCCCGCTGCTGCTGGCTTGGCTGCCCGTGGTGGCCGAGCCCGTGGGCGCCAGCCTCACGCAGGTGCTGGTGGCCGGCCCCGGCACCGTGGGCGCCGAGCCCCTGCGCCCGCTCGAACTCAGTGAAGCGGCGGTGCTACGCCTGTGCGGCGGCCGTGCCGGCGAGGTGCGGACCTTTGCTACTACCCGCCACCTGCGCTACGACCAGCCCGCCGACGTGGCTAAGATGCTGGACTACTATAACCGCGTGGCCGTGGCCAGGTAGCCCGGCTAGCCCGCGGCGCTGGCGCGAGCGGCAGTTGAGTATTACCAAAGGTGAGAAGTCAGAATTTATTGATAAGCAATAAATTTTTTATTGCTTATCAATAAATTCTGACTTCCTTTGTGGCGTCATTTCTTCATCTGCTGCCCACTATGGCTTCTCGCTACCTTCTTCTTGTGCTCCGCATTGCCAAAGGCCTCACCGGCGTTTTTGTAGTGTCGGCGGTCGTACTGACGTTATCCTTGTTCGGTAAAATGGTTGACGCAGCCAGCCAGCCCGAAGTGCAGCTAGCTCTCGATACCAAGCGGCCCAACATATTCGAGGCCTGGCACGAAACCCAGGCCGGCTTTATGGATGGCTGGAAGGGCCGGCACCGCCCCGAACGGGGCCCATTGTCTGCACGCACCGCCGCCAGCTTCGACGTGCAGGCCAATCCCTACGCCCAGGTGCTGCGCTATCGTGAGCCCAGCGAGGCCAAGCGCATGGTGCTGCAAGCCCTCGGCGCGCTCGACGATAGCCTGTCGGTGGCGGGGCTACTCTTTCTGGGCTACGGCAGTTGGCTGCTGTTCGGGCTGTTGCGGGATGTGACGCTCGAAACACCCTTTACCCTGGCCAATGCCCGGCGGCTGCGCAAGCTGGCCTTGCTGGTGCTGGGGCTGTATTTTTGGCAATACGTGGCCTACCTGCTGGTGTGGGCGCTGGTGCCCGCCTACCGCGTGGCGGCGCTAGCCTACCCCTTGAGCCACTACGTGCACCTCAATACCGATGACCTGGTGCCGGGGCCGCTCATTGGAATAGCCTTGGTTATTATCGCGGCCGTCTATCAGCGCGGGGGCGAATTGAGCCGCGAAGCCGAACTCGTTATCTGATGCCGATTCTTGTGAACCTCGACGTGATGCTGGCCCGGCGCAAAATGACGCTCAGCGCGCTGGCCGAGGCCGTGGGTATCACCCTGGCCAACCTTTCCATTCTGAAAAGTGGCAAGGCCAAGGCCGTGCGTTTCAGCACGCTGGCCGCCATTTGCCAGGTGCTCGACTGCCAGCCCGCCGACCTGCTCGAACACCAGCCCGACCCCGCCGACCTGCGGCGCGGCGAGGAGTAATGCGGGCCACAAGCAGGCGCTACTTGCCTAGCAGGGCTAGCTGGGCGGTGCTGTCTTGCACCACGTGCAGGGCCTGTTGCAGCTCCAGGTCGCTGTCGCGCAGCACGGCGCGGCTGGCCTCGGGGCCGTAGGCGCTGTGCGCAATACCCGCCTTGAGGCAGCTGCGCAGGGCGGGGGCGCAGCGCCGCAGGGCCGCCGGGTCGGGCCGCAGGCCAGCCAGCGCCGCCAGGCGCACAAGGCCATCCAGCTCGGTGTCGGTGACGCGAAACACGGCCTGGTACTGCGCAAAGCGCAGGCCAGCCAGCTCGCCCTTGTGCTGCTGGTAGAAGGCCAGCGCGTAGGCCCGCAGCACGCCCAGGCTTTGCAGGCGCAGGTAGTAGGCCGAGTGCAGCAGCGTATCGCGGGGCACGAACACGTCGGGCATGATGCCGCCGCCGCCGTACACCACCCGGCCGTGGTCGGTGCGAAACTGCTGCCCGGCCGCAAAGCGCACGCTGTCGGCCGAGGCCAACTCGCCGTGCTGCTGGCGCTCGGCCACCTCGCGCTGGTAGGTGGCGCGGTCGGGCCCGTAGGGCTTCTGAATGCAACGACCCACCGGCGTGTAGTAGCGCGCCACCGTGAGGCGCAGCTCGCCGCCCTCCTGCAAGGCAATGGGCTGCTGCACAAGCCCTTTGCCGAAGGTGCGGCGGCCCACCAGCAGGGCGCGGTCGTGGTCTTGCAGGGCGCCGGCCAGCACCTCGGCGGCCGAGGCACTGTTCTCGTCCACCAGCACCACCAGGGGCTGCTGCTCCCAGTCGCCGGCCACGTGGGCGTAGGTTTGGGTAGCGTACTGCTCGTCTTTGCCGGCCGTGTACACGATTTTGCGCGAGCCGGCAATAAACTCATCGGCCAGCCGGGTGGCACGGTCGAGGTAGCCGCCGGGGTTGCCGCGTAGGTCAAGCACCAGCCGCTTCAGCCCCTGGCGCTGTAAGTCGGCCAGCTGGGCCTTGAATTCCTCGTAGGTGCTGGCCGCGAAGCGGTTGATTTTGATGTAGCCCGTCTGGCCGTCTTCCAGCAGGGCGCCGGGCTCCACCGAATTATTAGGCAGCCGGCCCCGGCTTAGCCGAAAGCTCAGCGGCTGCGGCTGGCTGGCCCGCGCCACCAGCAGCGTGAGGCTGCTGCCCCGCGCCCCGCGCAGCAGCTGCACCAGTTGCCCCGTGCCGAGGCGCACGCCCGCCACCGGCTGCGCGCCCACCCGCAGCAGTTGGTCGCCGGGCAGCAGGCCCGCCGCCTCGGCGGGGCCTCCCGCCAGGGTTGTTACCACGGTGGCCGTATCCCGGAAAAAGTTAAAATCGAGCCCCACCCCGTCGAAGCTGCTTTGCAGGAAGGCATCGACCTGCTCGCGGTCCTTGGCGGGGATGTAGACCGAGTGCGGGTCGAGCCGGCCCAGCAGCTGCGCCACGGCGTAGTTGGTGAGCCCATCAGCATCCACCGAGTCCACGTAGTCGCGGTCGATGGCGGTCAGAATTTCCTTGTAGCGCAGGTAGCCCCGGGCCGTGGCGTCGGGGTTCTCCGTGCGGGGCCGAAACGGGTTGGTGCCCAGTATAATACCGATGCCCAGCGTGAGTGCCGGCAGCAGCACTAGGCGATGGCCCCAGCCCCGACGAGCTAGCCTGCTGGCAGTAGCGGCAGCGGCGCGGCGCAAGGGCAAAAGGGCAGGCATAAGCGAGTCGGCGGGGCGAATAACAGAAAATAAAACAGCCGAAAAGACTATTGCTCAGTCAAATTTAAGCCGGTCCTTGCACAACTACCGGCCGAAAAGACCGAACCGGGCCGCTTTCTAACTAGGCCCACACATTTTCTTCGGATAAGTCAAAAAACGGGCAGCTAGCCCCGCGGTGCTAGCCAGCCAGGCCAGCGGGGCCGTTGGTGCCCAGGGCTGGCTAGCCCTGCCCGGCGGGGCCGTATCTTTGTGGCTTACTGCACTCGCTCATGTCTACCCCCACCACCGGCCGCATTCTGGCCATCGACTACGGCAACAAGCGGGTGGGGCTGGCCATTACCGACCCGCTCCAGCTCATTGCCTCACCCCTGGATACCATTCACAGCCAGGAGGTAGTGAAATTCGTGCTCGACTACCACCGGCGCGAGCCGCTGGCGGCCGTGGTGGTAGGTATGCCGCGCACGCTGCTCAATGAGCCCACCGACTCGACCAGCGCCGTGGTTGGCCTGCTGCGTCGCCTGCGCCGCGAGCTGCCCGAGCTGGGCATCCACGAAATCGACGAGCGCTTTACCTCACGGCTGGCCAAGCAGGCTATGCTGGCCGGCGGCCTGGGCCGCAAGGCCCGCCAGGACAAGGCCACCGTGGACAAGGTGAGCGCCGCCCTTATTCTCCAGTCATTCCTAGAATCCCCTTTACGCTAATGATTCTCCCAATTGTTGCCATCGGCGACCCCGTCCTCAAGACGCTCGCCAAAGACCTGCCCGCCGACCTGCCCGCCACCGACCTGCAAAAGCTGGTGGCCGACATGTACGAAACTATGTACTCGGCCCACGGCGTGGGGCTGGCTGCCCCGCAGGTGGGCCGCGCCGTGCGCCTGTTCGTCATGGACTCGGGCCCCATGCTCGGCCCCGATGAGGACGAGGACGGCGAGCCCGTAGAAGTAGCCGCCGCTGATGAGGTGCAGGAAACGCCCATCAAGCGCGCCTTCATCAACCCCCAGATGGTGAGCGAAACCGGCACGCCCTGGGGCTTCGAGGAAGGCTGCCTCAGCATCCCCGGCGTGCGCGAGCTGGTGCAGCGCTGCCCCGACATCGTGCTGCGCTACGAGGACGAAAACCGCCAGGTACACGAGGAAGGCTTCAGCGGCATGGCTGCCCGCATTATCCAGCATGAGTACGACCACCTTGAAGGTATCTTGTTCACCGACAAGCTGTCGGCCTTCAAAAAGCAGCTGCTGAAAGGCCGGCTGGCCCGCATCAGCAAAGGCGACGTGAAGCACGACTACCGCATGAAGTTTGCGGGCGCAGGCAAGCGCTAGGCCCGCAGTTTATTACGAGGCTAGAGAGCCGGTATATCGCCAGATATACCGGCTCTTTTGTTACTTGCAAGCTCATCTGCGGCGGCCTGGTTTTATGCGTAAACGACTACTTTTTGGATTGCCGGCCTGGGGACGGCTCGCGCTGCTGGCTGCTGCGCTAGCCTGGCCCGCCGGCCCGGCGCGGGCCTGGGGCTTCTTTGGCCACCGCCTGCTCAACCGGCTGGCCGTGTACACGCTGCCGCCCGAAATGCTGCCATTCTTCAAGGCTAACATCGATTACCTTACCACTAACGCCACCCGGCCCGACTCGCGCCGCACGGTGGTGCCCACCGAGGCTCCGCGCCACTTCATGGATGTGGACGTGTACGGCGACAGCGCCCTCACGCGCCACGGCCTGCCCCGCGCCTACGCCGATGCCGTGGCTCTGGTGGGCGGCGAAGACTCGCTGCTGCACCACGGCATCGTGCCCTGGCAGGTCGCTAGCATGAAAAATCAGCTCACCGCCGCCTTTCAGGCCGGCGACACCGACCGCATTCTGTACCTGGCCGCCGACCTGGGCCACTACGTGGCCGATGCCTGCGTGCCGCTGCACACTACCCGCAACTACAACGGCCAGCTCACCGGCCAGCGCGGCATCCACGCGCTCTGGGAGTCGCGCCTGCCCGAGCTGCAAGCCGCCGACTACGACCTGCTCACCGGCCAGGCGCCCTACCTGGAGCAGCCCACCGAGGCCGCCTGGGCCGCCGTGGCCCGCGCCCACGCCGCCGTCGATTCGGTATTTGCAATGGAAAAAGCCGTATCGGGTGAGCTGGCCGACGACCGGAAGTTCAGCTACGAGCAGCGCGGCAACCAGACCATCCGGGTATACTCGCGCGAGTTCAGCCTGGCGTATCACCGGCGGCTGGGCGGGCAGGTAGAGCGCCAGCTGCGCTACGCGGCTAGGCTCATCGGCGCCTTCTGGTACACGGCCTGGGTCGATGCCGGCCAGCCCGACCTCACGGGGCTCGACCAGCACCCCTCGGTAGCCGCGCAGCTGGAGGCGGCCCAGGAAAGCAAGGCGGCCAGCGCGGCGCCGGCCAAGGTGTTGCCAGGGCACGATGAATAACGAATCAGGAGCTAGCCACAAAAAAGCCCGCCGGGAAGGGCGGGCTTTTTTGTGGTCTGGAAATGCGTTAAATCTTAGGATTGATGTCGCCCATCAGCGCGTCGTAGGACAGGTTTTCGGCTGGCGTCATGTTGTTGGGCAGGCGAATGTCGTCGGTGTCCTGCACGCGCAGCGTGAGTAGGCCGCCGAGAATCATGCCCGCCCCACCCAGCACCAGCGCGCCCAGCGTGTTGCCGTTGAACAGGTGGTTGGTCAGGAAGCCCAGGCCTACCGAGGCGATAATCTGCGGCGTGACGATGAAGAAGTTGAACACGCCCATGTAGTAGCCCATTTTACTGGCGGGCAGGGCGCCGGCCAGCATGGCGTAGGGCATCGACAGAATGCTGGCCCAGGCAATGCCCACCAGCGCCATCGACCCTAGCAGCAGGCGCGGGTCGTGCACCAGGCTCAGCGAAATCAGCCCCAGCCCGCCAATCACCAGGCACAGCATGTGGGTGAAGCGGCGGCTGGTGCGCCGCGCCAGCACGGGCAGCAAAAACGCGAAGATGGCCGCCACGCCGTTGCGTACCGACGAGCAAATGCCCAGCCAGTCGGCCCCGTCGTTGTACTGATGCTGCACGCGCTTGAGGTCGGCGGTTTCGCTGGGCGTCAGCTGGCCGTTTTTCAGGCCATAGCCGGCCAGGTTGGTCGTGATAACCTTGTCAGTGCTGCTCGCCTGGTGGGCGGTGATGTCGGCAATGTCGGCGCGCAGGGCGGCTACTTCTTTCACTCTTTTCTCGGCCTCGGTGGTCTGACTCAGGTCGAAGAAACTCTTGCTCGGCACGTCCTTCACCGCGGCGGAAGCCTGGTCTACCTGCTGCACCACTTTCTGATACAGGCTGCCGCTGACGCGCATGTTGTAGATGTTGCTGGTGATGGCATTGGTAGAGTAAATCCACATGGCAAACAGCGCAAACCACGTAAACAGCTGCACCACGGCTAGCTGGCTCATGGCTTTGGGCATGTTGAAAATGCCCATGAAGGAGGCCTTGATGCCGCCAAACATGCTGCCCTCCTGCTTTTCGCGCTCAAACTCGGCCATGTCCACCGGCGGGTATTCGCGGGTGGTGAACACGGTGTACATCACGGCCAGAAACAGCGCCGCGCCGCCCATATAGAACGCATATTTCACCGAGGGCGGAATAACGCCCTGCGGCGCGGTGTTGGCGATGCTGAACACGTTGGTGAACAGCCACGGCAGGCAGGCCGCGATAACCGACCCGACGCCGATGAAGAAGCTCTGCGTGGCGAAGCCGGTGGTGCGCTGATTGGCCGGCAGCAGGTCGCCCACAAAGGCCCGAAACGGCTCCATTGAGATGTTGATGCTGGCATCCATAATCCACAGCATGCTAGCCGCCACCAGCAGCGAGCCCGAGTTGGGCATGAAAAACAGCGCCAGCGTAGCCAGCAGCGCCCCCACGAAGAAGAACGGCCGCCGCCGGCCCCAGGTGGGGTGCCAGGTACGGTCGGAAAAGTAGCCGATGATGGGCTGCACGAGCAGGCCGGTGAGCGGGGCCGCAATCCAGAGCAGCGGCAGGTCATCCTTGTTGGCCCCTAGGGTTTCAAAAATGCGGCTCACGTTGGAGTTCTGTAACTCAAAGCCAAACTGGATGCCCAGGAAGCCGAAGCTCATGTTCCAGATTTGCCAGAAGCTGAGGCGCGGCTTAACGTGCAGCGATTGGGACGGGGCAGCGACGGGGGAGGCGGCCATAAAAACGAAAAGGCGGAGGGTGGGAAATTAGAGATATTGGGGCGAGGCTACTGCGGCTTTATTTCGAGCACCAGCGCGCTTAGCGGCGCCAGCGTCAGGTTGAGGCCGGGCTTGGCTTCGCCGCCGTTCAGCAGGTCGCGGTAGGTGTAGGTGCGTTGCGCGGGCAGGCCCATGCGCTGCATAACAGCCTCGGGGATGAGCAGCGTGGGGCGGTAGGTTTTGGTGTCGCTGAAGTTGACGACCACCAGCACCTGCTGGCCCTGGGTGTAGCGCAAAAAGGCGTAGAGCTTGCGCTGGTCGTACTCCTTGCCCAGGTTGTTGGCATCTTGCAGCTCGTAGAACTGGCCCCGCCGAATGGCCTCGCTGCTGCCGGCCAGGGTGAGCAGGCGCTTGTACAAGTCGCGCAGCTGCTTTTGCTCGGGGCTCAGCTTGGCGCCATCCATCTTGCCCTGGTTCAGCCACTTCTGGTGCTCGGGCACGCCCCAGTAGTCGAAGATGGTGGTGCGGCCGTCCTCGCCCGAGAAGCCCTCGCTGCCCAGCGCGGGCTCGCCCACTTCCTGGCCCATGTAGAGCATGATGGGCCCGCTGGCCAGGGTGGCCGACAGCGTCATTGCCGGAATGGCGCGGCGCGGGTCGCCCGCAAACTCCTTGGAGGCAATGCGCTGCTCGTCGTGGTTTTCCAGAAAGCGCAGCATCCGCGAGCTGAAGCCGTTGCTTTCCTCCTTCCACACGTGGGTAATGTCGTCAGTGTTGCCTTCCTGGCGCATGAGGCGGCGCAGCCCGTCGTAGAGGCCCACCTTGTCGTACAAAAAGTCGAAGTGCCCCTTGGTGAAATACGTGGCGTACTCCTTCGGATTGTAGGCCTCGCCGATGAAGATGAGGCCCGGCTTCACCTTTTTCAGCTCCGGAATAACCCAGGCCCAGAACTCGACGGGCACCATCTCGGCCATGTCGCAGCGAAAGCCGTCCACGTCCTTTTTAGTCCAGTAGATGAGGATGTCGCGCATCTTCAGCCAGGTGTCGGGTATTGGCTCGAAGTGCGTTTTGCGCCCATTCTGGTAATCGACGCCGTAGTTGAGCTTGATGGTCTCGAACCAGTCGTCCACGCTCGGGGCGGCCTTAAACACGTCGTTGCCCGTGGCCTTGGCCGGAAATTCGTTGTACTTGCCATCCTCACCGGGGCCCTTCAGCGGCCCGAGCGGGTTGTAGCCGGCCGGCACCACAAAGTGCTCGCCGGGCAGGTAGTAGAAATTATTATTAGGCGCGAAGGCCTTGGTTTTGTCGTCCTGCGCGCCCAGGTCTACCACGCCCGCCGGCTTGGCATCGGAGTGGTAGGAGCGGGCCACGTGGTTGGGAATGAAGTCCATGAGCACTTTCATGCCGTGAGCGTGGGTGCGCTTTACCAGGGCTTCGAACTCGGCCAGGCGGGCTTTCTTGTCCACGGCCAGGTCGGGGGCCACGTCGTAGTAGTCCTTCACGGCGTAGGGCGAGCCGGCGCGGCCCTTCACCACGTCGGCATCGTCGGCGAGCAGGCCCGCCTGCGGGTAGCTCGTCATGGTGGCGTGTTCGAGCACGCCGGTGTACCACACGTGCGACACGCCCATCTCCTTTATTTTGGTGAGGGCCAAGTCGTTGATGTCGTTGAATTTGCCGCAACCGTTTTCCAGCACCGTGCCGTAGGGCTTGTTCAGGGCCACCTTGTTGCCAAACAGGCGGGGCAATAGTTGGTAGATGACGAGCTTGTTATCCTGCGGGGTTTCGGCAGTGGTGTTGGGGTCTTGGGCTAGGGTCACGAGGGGGAGGGCTAGGGCCAGGAGAAGGGCTTTCATGGGGTGGGTGTTTTCACCGCAGAAGACGCAGAGGTTTTCGCGGAAGAGACGCAGAAGTTGTGCTTATTCTAGGCCATTGACCTTGCGGTACATTCCTTCCTTGATGCGGGGCACGTTGAAATTAATAAGCAGGCCGAGCTTATAGCCCGATAGCTTGAGGTAAGTAAGCAACTGCATGTGGTGAATATCGAGCACGGCATCCACCGTTTTCAACTCCACTACTACCTTATGGCCTACCAGCAGGTCGAGGCGGTAGCCTACGTCCAGCTGAATGTCTTTGTAAATCATGGGTAAGGCTACCTGATTTTGCACCGATAGGCCAGCCAACCGCAACTCGTGCGTAAGGGCTGCTTCGTAGGCTGATTCCAACAAGCCCGGCCCCAGCGCCACGTGCACATGGTAGGCCGCCTGCCGAATCAGGTAAGAAATATCATTCTCATGCATAGCCTTCTGCGTCCCCTCCGCGAAAACCTCTGCGTCTTCTGCGGTGAAAACACCCAAAGAACGCCCCTTACTTCCGCAATTCCACCACCCAAGCCGTGTGCGCCGGAATAACCAGACTCTTCAAATCGGCAATAGCGGCCCCACTCACTACCTCCACACCCGACGAGAACCCGCCCGTACGCTCGGCAAAGCGGGTGCCGTCCACTTTCTTCTCCTCCTTGCCCACGTTGGCAATCACCATCACGCACTCGCCCTGCTCATTATACCGGAAGTAGGTGTACACGCCGTCCTGCGGGATGAACTGCATCAGCTTGCCGGAAGAAAGCACCGGGTGCGCCTTGCGGTAGGTGGCTAGCTTGCTCACGTAGTCGAAGGCTTCGCCGGCCTGGCCGGGGCGCGCCTTAAAGTAGTTGACCTTGTCGCCGGCCCAGCCGCCCGGGAAGTCCTCGCGCACCTTGCCGTCGGGGTTCGAGAAGTTCTTCATCAGCACTTCCGTGCCGTAGTAGAGCTGCGGAATGCCGCGCAAGGTCAGCAGCCAGGCAATGCCCATCTTGTACTTCGCAAAGTCTTCGCCGATAACCGAGTAGAAGCGGCTCATGTCGTGGTTGTCGAGGAAGGTCACGTTGCGCGTGGCATCAGTGTACAGCCAGTCGCTTTGCAGGCTTTGGTAGAGATGCTCCAGGTTGCCATCCTTGAGGGCATCGGCCACGGCGAAGGTGGTGATGAAGTCGAGCACGCCCGGCAGGTTCGACTTAAAGCCATCGACCGGCTGCATGATGTTCTGGGCATAAAACGCCTGCTCGGCGGTGCTGCCCTCCCAGGCCTCGCCAAACAGCGACAGCTTGGGGTACTCGTCCATAATAGCCTGGCCCCAGCTCATCAAAAATTTGGGTTCCGAGTACGGGTAAGTATCGATGCGGTAGGCATCGAGGCCAGTGCTTTCTACCCACCACAAGAAGTTCTGGGTGAGGTAGGTAGCCACGTAAGGGTTGCTCTGGTTCACGTCGGGCATGGTGGTGTCAAACCAGCCATCGTTGTAGCGCTTGCGGTCAAACTGCGAGCCGTGCGGGTCATTCAGCGCGTAGGCGTTGTAGTTAGAGCGCGTGAAGCTCGGCCACTCGTGAAACCAGCTGCGGGCCGGCTGGTCCAGAAACAGGTAGTTAGAGCTGCCCCAATGGTTGAGCACGATGTCCTGTACCACCTTGAAGCCGTTGCTGTGGGCGTTTTTCACAAACTGCCCGTACTCGGCCATCGTGCCGTAGCGCGGGTCCACGGCGTAGCAGTCCGTCACGGCGTAGCCATGGTAGCTGGCGCGGGGCATGTCGTTTTCCACTATCGGCGTGGGCCAGATGGCCGTGACGCCCAACTGCTTGAGGTAGTCGAAGTGGTTCTCGACGCCCTTGAGGTCGCCGCCGTGGCGCGTAAACATCGAGTCGCGGCTCATGCGCGCCTCGCGGGTGCCCTTCACCACGTCGTTCTTCGGGTTGCCGTTCGAGAAGCGGTCCGGCATCAGGAAGTAGATGAAGTCGGCCTGCGTGAGGCCCTGCGTGCGGGCCGGGTCCTGGTTGCGCGGGCGCAGCTCGTAGTTGTAGCTGAAGGGTTTAGCGCCCGTAAATTTCAATTGCAGCTTGCCCGGCTGGGCCTGCGGGCTCACCGTGAGGTTCACAATCAGGTAGTTCGAGCTTTCCAGCTTCTCGAAGCCCTCCAGCGTCACGCCGGGGTAGGTGGCCAGGGTTACCTGGTCGGCCGCGATGCCGGGCGCGTGCACCAGCAGCTGGAGCTTGGGGTTTTTCATGCCCACAAACCAGTAGGTGGGGTCGATGCGGGCGGCAGTTTTGGTGGGGGCAGCCTTGGGGCTAGCGGGGGGCGCGGCCAGTACAGGGCTAGCCGCCAGCAGCAAGGCCGCCGATACACCAGCCAAAAAGGAGCGAGAAATACGCATGAGACAGATAATGAAGAAGGAAGGTGGGAAAAAAGATAACAAACGGAGCTAGCCAGTTGGGCGTAAGCCCCTTGCCAGCGAGGTCTTTTGGCCCGCAAACCATTGCGGAACTCGCCCCCTGATGCCAGCGACAAAATACGCCGACTTACCCCGCCACCCCGCTAGCTTTGGCTTGTGGGCGCTTCCTTTGCCCTACCGAACCTCCTTAGAAACAACTACCTACTGACTTTTTTTCATGGCGTTTACCTTCAAAGCACCGGCCCCAGCGGCCAAATACAAGACCGCCGCGGCCTACTTCTCGATGGAGTTTGCCCTCGACCAGAGCTTGAAAATCTATTCGGGTGGCCTGGGCTTCCTGGCCGGCTCGCACATGCGCTCGGCCTACGAGCTGAAGCAGAACCTTATCGGCATCGGGATGCTCTGGACCTATGGCTACTACGACCAGGTGCGTAACCCCGACCAGACCATGAAAGCCGAGTTTCTGCACAAGCAATACTCGTTTTTGGAAGACACGGGCATCGTGTTCCCCGTTACCATCCACGATGCCCAGGTGCACGTGAAGGCGCTGTACCTGGCGCCCGAGACGTTTGGCACCGCGCCCATGTTCTTCCTCACCACTGATATTGAGGAGAACGACTACCTGTCGCGCACCATCAGCCACCACCTCTACGACCCGGATGCCGCCACCCGCGTGGCCCAAAGCATCATCCTGGGCGCGGGCGGCGGGCAGCTGCTCGACATTCTCGGTCGCCAGACCGACATGTACCACCTCAACGAGGGCCACGGCTTGCCGCTAGCCTTCTACCTCTACGCCAAGCACAACCACGACCTGGCCGAGGTGCAGAAGCGCCTGGTATTCACCACCCACACCCCCGAGCTGGCCGGCAACGAGGAGCGCCCCATCAAGCTGCTGCAAGACATGAGCTTCTTCGCCGGTGTGCCCCTCGATGAGATTCGCCGCGTGGCTCGCCTCGACGGCGACTCGCTCAACTACACGCTCACCGCGCTGCGCTTTGCCCGCAAGGCCAACGCCGTGAGCAAGGTGCACGGCACCGTGGCCAACGAAATGTGGGGCCACTACGAGGGCATTTGCCCAATCATCTCCATCACCAACGCTCAAAACGGCACCTACTGGCGCGACAAGCCGCTAGCCGCCGCCTGCAAAGCCAAGGATGATAACGCCCTGCTAGCCCGCAAAAAGGAGCTGAAAAAAGAGTTCTTCAAAGTAGTAGCCGACCAAACCGGCACCCTCCTCGACCCCGAGGCGCTGACCATCGTGTGGGCCCGCCGCTTTGCTGCCTACAAGCGCGCCGACCTCATTCTGCGTGATTTTGAGCGCTTTGTGAAGCTCGTAAGCAACGACCAGCGTCCCGTGCAGGTTATCTGGGCCGGCAAGCCCTATCCCAAGGACTTCGGCGCCATCGACATCTTCAACAGCATCATCACGCGCACCAAAAACCTCAAGCGTTGCGCCGTGCTCACGGGCTACGAGCTGGAGCTGAGCGCCGAGATGAAAAAGGGTTCCGACCTGTGGCTGAACACCCCGCGCTACCCCCGCGAGGCCAGCGGTACCAGCGGCATGACCGCCGCCATGAACGCCAGCGTGAGCGTAAGCATCGCCGACGGCTGGATTCCGGAGTTTGCCAAGGACGGCGAGAACTGCTTCCTCATCGACCACGCCGATGTGAACCTGCCCGACGAGCAGAAGGACGCCATCGAGGCCGACACCCTGCTCACGGTGCTCGAAAACACGGTAGTGCCCCTGTACTACGACCAGCCCAAGCAGTTCCTCAAAGTGGTGAAAGCCGCCATGAAGGACGTGGAGCCCGAGTTTGAAAGCGGCCGCATGGCCAAGGAATACTACGAGCAGCTGTACCGCTGATTTAACGGATTTAACGGATTTCGGAGATACGCCACCTACGGTGGCTGACTATCGTTTTGATGATAGGTGCAAACAAGACAAGCCACTCACAGAGTGGCTTGTCTTGTTTTAAATGGCTGAGTTCGCAGGCGCCTTTTCGTTCCTGTGAGTTGGCTGCCAATGGCTGTGTCGGCAAAAAGGGACGGTTCATTTCCTGCTTTTCTACGTAAGCTTAGTCAGCCTGCTTTAGCAGGCGTATCCCCGAAATCCGTTAAATCCGTTAAATCTGCGGTATGTGTGGCCGTTACACCGTTATCTCGCCTGCCCCCAAGCTAGCCAAGCGCTTCAATGCCAAGGAGGCCGCTAGCCCCGCGCCCAACTTCAATGCGGCGCCTTCGCAGGCGCTGCCCATTATTACTAACGCAGCGCCCGACCAGATTCAATTGGTGAGTTGGGGGCTGGTGCCCTCCTGGAGCCGCGACCCCGCCGGCGGCCCCAAGCCCATCAACGCCCGCGCCGAGACCCTAGCCGAGAAGCCTAGCTTCCGACAGCTGCTGGCGCGCAAGCGCTGCTTGGTGCTGGCCGATAGCTTTTATGAGTGGCAGGCCACCGAGCGCGGCAAAATTCCGCACCGCATCTTGCTGAAGAATGAGGAGCCGTTTGCCTTCGCCGGCTTGTGGGATGAATGGCTCGACCGCAATACCGGCGAGCTGCACCCCACGTTTACCATCGTCACGACCGAGCCCAACGAGCTGATGGCCAAGCTGCACAACCGCATGCCCGTTATCCTGCCCGGCCCCGACGCCGAGCGCGCTTGGCTAGCCGACGACTTGGGGCCTAGCCAGCACCAGCAATTGCTGGTGCCCTACGATACGAATCTGATGCAAGAGTACGCCATCACTACGCGAGTGAACTCGCCAGCCAATAATGATGCGGAAGTGCTAGCGGCGGCATGACGTAAAAGCATGAATTGTGGGTGACCTTGACGTTCCTTTTCGTAGCTGAGTAGGCGCGGCTGCTACAAGGCGGGCTTCACTTCGAGCACAGCGTTGGCACTACCGCTCTGCCCATCAGCAGCCAGGCCCTGCACTACTACCAGGTAGTGTCCTGGCTGGTCGGACGTGTAGAACTCTAGCTGCTGGTCGCGGCCTGGCTGCGTCTGTACGTTTGGGTTCCAATAGAGCAGGTTGCGCAGGTCGGCCAGGGGGCTTTGCTGTTGCTGCGGGGTGTCGTAGCGGGGGGCAAAGAACTCGCGCTGGCCTTGCAAGCCCTCGTAGGTTTCGAGCAGGGCGCGGGAAGGCAGCCGGAAGCCGCCGAGATTATTCTTGTAAGTCGAGTAGCTCACGATGCCGCTATACGACTGGGAACCATAGTAATAGCGGTTGGTGAGCACGGCCAGTTGCTTAATCTGGAGCGGGTCGAAGGCGGCGAGCTGCTTTAAATCGAACAGCGGCACACCGTCGAGCAGCGTCAGCGGGTCATCCTGAAAAAGAACGTGGTGCGGCGTATCCATCACCAGGAAGTGCAGGCCATCGTGGCGCTGCCGGGGTGCCACGCCCAGCACGTATTCCCGCAGCACTTCTTCCAGCACCTTAAAGCGCGTGAAATCATCGAGGCGATACTGCTCGGTGGGGGCGCCGTAGAACGCGCTGGTGTCGTGGGCCGGTAGGCCGTACTGCTGGTGCTGGCCAAAGTAGGCGCTTTGCACCTGGGCCTGCACGTGGCGCTCGCCAAGCGAGGCCAGCAGCGTAGGCGCGAGCAGGAGCGCCCCCCCGAGCGCGCTAGGGGCATACTGCGCCGAGTAGGGCGAAAACAGCTCCAGCCGGTAGGTGCTGTCGCGCCGCCAGTCGGTTTGCAGAATGAGCTTGTGCGGGCCGTACAAGTCCTTTACTTCAAACTGCACCAGTCCGCTAGGGGTGCTGGTGGCGGTGTAGAAGCGCGTATTGTGCCCCGGGGAGGCCAGGTACGTCAGAATGCCGGGGGCCGGCTGGCCGGCATCGGTCAGCACGCGGCCCTGCACGAAGGGACCATTTAGCTCGGGGGCGTAGGGGCTGGCGGGCAGCTTGCCGGCCACTACGTCGTCCCAGCGGAAGCGGCTCCAGCCGTGCGTGAGCATGAGGTTGTCGGCGGCGGCGCGGCCGGTCTGGGTCGAGTCGCGCAGGTAGTAGGTGGGGTTTTCGACCACGCCCTTCAGGTCAGCCGTCAGGCTGAGGGTACTGCTGATATCGGCCGGCGCCGCGCTGGCCGCCAGCGAGTCGAGCTGGTACACGGCTACGGATAGGCTAGCGGCCGGCGCCGCGGCTGGCAGCGCCAGGCGCAGCGCGACCTTTTCGCGGGGCCCGTACTGCGTTTTGGCCGGGGCCACGGTGAGCGGCAGTGCTGCCGGCCGCTGGAAATACAGGCGCTCGGCCACCGGCTGGCGGCGGCTATTAAAAAGGGTGAAGTGGGAGATGCCCGCCAGCAAAGCGGATTTATTGACCAGAAAAACTGCCCGGTGCTGGTCGTCGGGGTAAAGCGTTTGGGACACGGCCACGCGCGTGCCCGAGTGCCCTAGCAGCGTGAGCGGCGCGGTCTCGGCGCCCAGGCCCTTCGTGGCCACGCTGAGGCGCAGCTGCTTAGGCCCGGCCTCTTCCAGGTGCAGCACGTAGCCGCGGGCGCTCGCCGCGGGCAGCTTGGCGCTGAGCATGGTGCCATCGGCTAGCCTCACCTTGGCGGTGTAGGGCTTGCCGGCCTCAGGCGGCGTGAGCGAGAAGCTGCCCAGGCCAAATTTCAGCGTGCTGAAGGTGGCGAGCACGGCCCCGCGCTCGTTGCTGATGCTGCCGGTAGCGGCCACGCCCCGGCCCGCGGCGCTGGCCACCCGAAACGCTACCTTGCTCGGCAGCCCCTGCACCAGCTCGCCCCCTTCGGGGAAAAACTGCAAGTCGTAGCCTGCGGCGGCCACTACCGGCTGCGGGCCCGGCGCGGCTAGGGTGTTAACGATGGTAAGCGGCGTTTGGAAGTAGAACTCCGGCCCAAAATTCTTCATCCAGCTGGTGTAGGCGCGCACCAGGTAGCGGCCCGTGGGTAGGGTAGTGGGCAGCAGCAGCGAGCCCTGGCCGGTGGCTTCCTTGAGGGTGATGCTGGTTTGCAGCACGGGCTGCTGCGCCTGGTTCAGCACTTCCACGTAGGCTACCTTGCTCATGGGCAGCGGCTTGTGCGAGGTGCCCTCGGTGGCGTAGGCCTTAAACCACATGGTTTCGGTGGCCAGGTAGGCGGGCCGGTCGAGGTGCAAGTAGAGCTTTTCGGTGAGCACCTGCTGGCCGTAGTGCGCTAGCTGGCTGCCCAGGGCGGCCAGCGAATCGGGCGCCTGCGCCGCGGCAGTGGCGGCGGGCAGGCACCCTAGCAGCAGCCCCCAGCCTAGCCGGTGGGCAATGGGTTGTAAAAAGCGTATCATTGGCGCGGAGCGGGAGGGAAGGAGCGACAACTAAACCAGGGCAGGGGGTGGCTAGCGCCAAAAGCTGGGCTGCACGTTGGTGCCCCGCAGGCGGCAATCGATGCAAACGTTGGTGCTGGAGAGGTAGTAAAGCAGCCGGCCCCGCTGGTCGTACTCAGGCAGGAAAGGCCCATAAGTGCCTACTTTATAGATACCCAGGGCATCGGCAGGACGCACGGTGTCTACGCTGCATTTGCTATACGAAGTGTTGTCGATGAGCGGCAGCGGCCGGGGCAGGTCGTTGTAATCAATAAAAATGCGCTTCTGCGTGACGGAGTGCGCGCTCACGAAGCCGAGCACGGGCTCGCTGCTGTTATCGACGGCGTGCACGTTGCCGGTGAGCTGCGTCGGGAGCGGGTCGTTGAGGGTGCCCAGGTTCTGGGTGTTCTTGCTCAGGGTGTCCCAGTACTCATACTCGGCCTGGGTTTCGGCAATTTGCTGCACCAGCACGCTGTACCGGATGCGCAACTTCTCGTTGTAGGGCATCTCGATAACCGGATAGGCGGCTACCACATCCTGGCTGAGCTTAGTGGTGTTGGCCTGCTTGATGACGGTAGACGGCTCCGTGCGCCAGCAGTGGTAAATGTCTTCGGTGCGGGGCCGGATGGTGTTGGCGCTCGGCACATACTCTAGCGTCGACCTGAAGGCCGAGGTAAACTGATACGTTTCGACGTAGTCCCAGCGGTAGTAGCGGGTGTTGTTGGTAGCATCGTGAGCGCTCACATTGATGGCGATGCCCGCGCCCTGGGGCTGCCACGTTACGGTGTCAATAGGAGGCGTTGTTTTCACCGGCACCAGGTCCGACAGGTAGGCGCGGCCCTTGCTGGTGGCGATGCGCAGTTGGTATTGCCGGGTCGGGTTCAGGGTTTGCACGGCCGAGGTGTAGGTGCCGGCCGGGCTTTCGGCTAGGGGATAGCGCACGCCGGTATCGTCCTGAATGTAGACGGTGGCCTTGGTTTCGGGCGGAATGGCGCTGCCCGAGGCCGTGCCCAGCGAGCGCGAGAGCTTGATGGTGGTACTGCCCTGGCTGTTGATGAAGCCATCGACCACCAGGTAGCTCTGGGTAGTGGCCGGCACATCGGGCAGGTACGAGTCGATGCAGCCGCCGAGCAGCGCCCCGCCGAGCAAAAGCGCGAGCGCGCAGGGAAGAAAATACTTCATTGGGAGAGGTGCTAAGCTGAGAGGCAGGCCTAAAAGCGGAAATTGTAGGTAACCGTCGGAATGGGCTGGCCAAAAATGGAGAGCTGGTAGCCGTTGATGCGGCCGCCCTGCGACTGAAAATAAACCGAGTACGGGTTGCGGCGGCCCGTCAGGTTGTAAACGCCTATCGTCCAGGAGCTGTGGGCGAGCTTCTTCACCTTGTGGTTGCCCTCAAAGTTGATGGCTACATCCACGCGGTAATAATCGGGCACCCGGTAGGCGTTGCGGTCCGAATAGTAGACGCGAATCGCGTTGTTGTAGAAATACTTGGACAGCGGCAGCGTAATGGGCCGGCCGGTGCTGTAGTTGAAATTGAGCGAGGTGCTGAAGCGACGGTTGATGCGGTAGTTGCCGACCAGCGTGACATCGTGGGGCTTGTCGAAATTGCTGGGGTAGTAGGCGCCGCCGTTCACGATGTCGGTGCCGGTATTCACGCGCACCAGCGAGCGGGAATAGGTGTAGCTGAGCCAGCCATTGAGCTTGCCCGTCGATTTGCGGAGCATAAATTCCGCGCCATAAGCCCGGCCTTCGGCGTTCAGCACGTCGGTTTCGAGGTGGTGGTTGAGCAGCAGCGTGGCCCCGCCCTTGTAGTCCAGAAAGTCGTGGGTCACCTTGTAGTAGCCCTCCACCGACAGCTCGATGGTGTTGTGCTTCAGGTTGCGGTAGTACCCTAGCGACACCTGGTCGCCCACCTGCGGCCGGATGTACTTGTCGCTCAGCTTCCAGTTGTCGGTGGGCGACACCACGGTGGTATTCGTGAGCTGGTGAATGTACTGGCGCGTGCGGTTGTAGCTCAGCTTCACCGACGAGTTGTCGGTAAGGCTGTAGCGGGCCGAGAGCCGGTACTCGGGGCCCTGGTAGGTGGCCAGTATCTGCCCCGGCCGGTAGCTGGTGGTACCCGTGACGCTGCCCTCGCTGCGTGATAAATCGGGCTGGTAGTTCAGCACCTCGCGCGGCCCCAGCGCATTGTAGAGCGAGTAGCGCAAACCCAGCACCACCGATAACCGCGGCGTCACCTCAAACCGGTCGGAGAAGTACAGGGCGCTCTCCAGGGCGCGCTCGGTGGCCAGCACGTCGGGCACTACCAGCGAGGCGCTGCCCTCAGGGGCTAGCCGGCCGGGCGCCGTCACGTACAGCAGCGAGCTGGCCCCGAAGTCGAAGGTGTGCTTGGCGCTGTGGTAGTACGTGAAGTCGGCCTGCGCCCCGCCCTGGTTCAGGTTGTAGCCCAGCGCAAAGGCATTGACCGGGTTGCGGGTGCTGCCCAGGCTGTACTGGTAGCGGCTAAAAGTACCCGTAAACACCCCGTAGAGCTTGTCGCTCAGCACGTGCTTCCACTTCAGGCTGCCGGCCGCGTTGCTGTAAGCATAAGTCGTGTCGCTGGCCAGCCGAAACTGGTCGCGGCTGAAATAGCCCGTGGCGTACAGGCTGTTGTGGTCGTTCAGGTCGTAGGATAGGTAGGCGCTCAGGTCGTAGAACGAGGCCGCGCTGTTCTTCAACGTATTGCTGGGCAGCCGCTTGAGCAGCCAGTCGGAGTACGAGGTGCGCCCGCCCACCAGAAACGAGCCCTTGCCGCCCGCTAGGGGTCCTTCCAGCGTGAGGCGGCTGGTGAAGGGCCCGATGCCGCCCGCGCCGCCAAACTTCTTCGTGTTGCCGGTGCGGGTCGTCACGTCGAGCACCGAGGATAGCCGGCCGCCGTAGCGGGCGGGCACCGTGCTCTTATACAGCTCCACCGACTTCAGCATGTCGGGGTTGAAGGCCGAGAAAAAGCCGAACAAGTGCGCCGGGTTGTAGATGGTCGCGTCGTTGTAGAGCACCAGGTTTTGGTCGGTGCCGCCGCCGCGCACGCTCATGCCCGTGTTGCCCTCACCCACCGATTTCACGCCCGGCAGCATCAGCACCACCCGCAAAATGTCGGCCTCGCCAAACGCCGTGGGCACCTGCTTAATGGCTTGCATATCAAGCTTCTCCACGCCCATTTGGGTGCTGCTCACGTTGCGGTCTTTTTCGGCCTCCACTACCACTTCCTTCAGGGGTGTAATGTCCTCCTCAACATCCAGGTCGAGCTTGCCGCTGCTATGCACGATTAGCAGCTGCGAGGTATTCTTGATGCTGATACCCCGCACGTTGAGATAGTGCCGGCCCACTGGCAGCGTGAGCGTGTAGGCCCCAAACCGGTCGGTGGCCACCCCAATGTTGGGCGACTCGATGTACACCGACGCCCCCACCACCGGCTCGCCCGTGGCGGCCTGCCGAATGCGGCCGCTCAGCGTGGCTTTGCCCGTGCCCGATGCCTCGCCCAGCCCAATCTCGTAGGCTTTGCCGCTGCGCACCACGGCCCTAGCGGGCGCGCCATCGGTGGGGCTGGAGACTAGGGCCGGGTCGGGCAGGCTAGCCGCCGCGGGCTGCAAAAGCCCCGCCGGCAGCCTGGTTTGAATGGCGGGTCCCGCCGTGATAAAGACGCGGTAGCTGGCATCGACGGCGAAGTGCAGCCTGGTGGGCCGCAGCACGCGCCGCAGTACGCTGTCTATGGGCAGGGCGGTGGCTTGCAGGTTCACGTGCAGGCTATCCACATCGGCCGGGGTGTAGTAGAGCCGGTAGGGCGTGGTGGCCGCCACGCGCCGGGCAAACTCCCCAAAGCTTAGCTGCCGAAAATCGCCACTGATGGTGGGCGCCGGCGCCTGCTGGCCAAAGCTGGCCCGGCCCAGCCCCAGCAGCACGGTCAAGAAAAAGAAACGGTAAAGAAGGGGCATACTGAAACCGTAAGGGGCAGAAAACAAGCGGAGGGTGCGGCTGCCGGGCCGGGCTAGCGGGCCAACTCGGCGTAGCGCTGGAGTAGTTGCGTCAGGGAAGCTTCCCGGCTGGCATCCTTAAACTTGAGCTGGCTACTGCGGGCAAACTGCTGCAACTCGGATTTTTTAGCGGGTAGCGCCGCCAGCACCTGCCCGAGCTTGGCTACCGGGTAGTAGCGATTTTGGCGCTGCACAAAAAAGCGGGTAGTAGGTTCGTACTCGCCCGTGATGCCCTGGCCGCTCACCACCTTGGTCGCCGTTTTGGTGCGCCGGGCCAGCAGGCGGGCCGGGCCCTCAACCAGCAGCTCATAAAACCCGGTGGGCAAGGCCGCGGCCGAGTCGGCCCGCACGCGCAAAAAGCGGTGGCTGCCGAGCGTGAAATCGGCTACCTTATCACTGACGAGCTGAATAGTGACGTTGCGCACCGAGTCGAACAGTACCACTTGGTCCTGGGCCTGCTCGTACAGCAGCGGCACCCGCACGAAGTAGCTGCCGTCGTAGGTAATGGTACCGCGCTGGGGCCGGCTCGACTCAAAAAAGGGCTGCCCTACCACGTAGGCCGGGGCCGGGTTCACGTATTCCCGACCGTTCAGCAAGTGCGATTCGGCCTGCGTGCTGGCTGCGTAGCGCTGCGCCGCCCGGCCGACCGCCGCCGTAGCCGCGGCATCATAAGTCAGGCCCTGGCCCCGCGCCGGTTGCGTATGGGCCAGGCCGAGGATGCCACTGATTAAGCCGGGTAAAAGGAATCTCATTCGCTTAATGGGAAGTATAAGAGGCTGACTCTCGGCCGTGGGGCTACTAAATTCGGGGAAGCCGTTGACTACTATGTCTCAAGCAAATAGCTTTCACCCCAGGGTTGGTAACTACCAGCGCAAGATATTCATAAAGTGTTCATCCGCTACTCGAAATTGTTGCCTGGTTGCTACCTGCCTGCTTATGAGGTGGTCCCATCTGGTGTCAGCCACCATCAGCCAGTATGAAAAAGCTTTTTACCCGCCTGCTGCGCCGGCTGGGCCGCCGGCCGGCCCGTGCGCCCGTTACCTTCCGCCTTACCCAGGTGCCAGCCAACACGCCGGCCGGGGCCACCCTGTACCTGGCCAGCTCGTGCAATGGCTGGACCACCGACGACCCGGCCTATGCCTTCAGCTTCGACCCGGGCACCGGCCACTATGTGCTGGCGCTGCCGCCCGGCCGCGGCACGCTCGACTACAAAATCTGCCGGGGCAGCTGGCCCACCATCGAAACGGATGGCGATAACCTAGCCATCCCCAACCGGCGCTACTTCTATGGCCGCGGCCCGCGCGAGGTGCGGCTGCAAGTACTGAACTGGGAAGACCAGGGCGGCCACATTCCGCCGCGCCAGCACTCGGCCTCGCCTAATGTGCACATTCTCAGTCCCGCCTTTGCCCTGCCGCAGCTGCGGCGCACGCGGCGGGTGTGGGTGTACCTACCGCCCGGCTACGCCGAGGGGGCCAATCGCTACCCGGTGCTGTATGTGCAGGATGGCCAGAACGTGTTCGACCAGTATACGTCCTTCGCCGGCGAGTGGGGCCTAGACGAAACCCTGGATTCCCTGGCCGCCGGCGGCCACGACGAGGGTGGCTGCATTGTGGTAGCTGTGGATAATGGCGCCAAGCACCGCCTCGATGAGTACTCACCCTGGCGCAACCGCCGCACCGGCCGCGGCGGCGAGGGCGAGCAGTACGTTGATTTTCTCGTTGATACCCTCAAGCCCTACATCGACCACCACTACCGCACCCGGCCCGAGCGCGAGGCTACCGGCATCCTGGGCTCCAGCATGGGCGGGCTGCTGGCCACGTATGCAGCCCTGCGCTACCCGGCGGTATTTGGGCGGGTGGGCGTGTTTTCGCCGGCCTATTGGTTTGCCGGGCCGGCGCTGCTGGCCTACGTGGCGCAGCGGACGCCCCGGCCCGATACCCGCTGGTACTTCGTGTGCGGCACCGAAGAAAGCCCCACGATGGTGAAGCTCATGGCCGCTACCTGCGACGCCCTGCACGCGGCCGGCGTACCGGCTACTAATCTGTCATTCAACCCGCTAGCCGATGGCCAGCACGCCGAGTGGTTTTGGCGCCGCGAGTTTGAGCCGGCCTACCGCTGGCTTTTTGCCGCGGGCTTGCCGGCGGCAGCGGCTAGCCCGGGCGCGACCTCCTTGGCGTAGTAGGCGCAGAAATCGGTGAGCGGGCACACCTGGCACTTGGGCGAGCGCGCCACGCAGATGTAGCGCCCGTGCAAAATGAGCCAGTGGTGGGCCTTCGGGATAACTTCCTGCGGAATGTACTTCACCAGCCCCTTCTCTACGGCTAGGGGCGTAGTGGCGGTTTTGGGCACCAGCCCCAGCCGGTGCGACACCCGGAATACGTGCGTGTCCACGGCCATTACGGGCTGGTTGTAAATCACCGACACCACTACGTTGGCCGTTTTGCGGCCCACGCCGGGCAGGCGCTGTAGCTCCTCGATGGTGCTGGGCACTTCGCCGCCAAACTCGGCCATGAGCAGGCTACCCAGGCCAGCCAGGTGCTTGGCCTTGTTGTTAGGGTACGATACGCTGCGGATGAACGGGAAAATGTCCTCCGCGCTGGCCGCGCCCAGCTCGGCGGCGGTCGGAAACTGGGCCAGCAGCGCGGGCATTACCTGGTTCACGCGCTTGTCGGTGCACTGCGCGCTCAGCACCACGGCCACTATCAGCTCGTAGGGGTTGCGGTAGGCCAGCTCGGTTTTCGGCTCCGGGAAGTTAGTAGTGAAGTAGTCGAGAAAGCGGCGAAACCGTTCGGGGCGCGTCATGTAGTAGAAATCGGCCCAAGCAGGCTTTTCACAAATTTAGCCAAGCAAAAAATAAAAAAGAACGTCATACTGAGCTTGCCGAAGCATCTCTGCCACGCCGCTAGAATTACTAATCTAACGGCGCGGCAGAGATGCTTCGGCAAGCTCAGTATGACGTTCTTTTAACCCTCGTTAAGCGGCCAAGTGGGCTACTTTAAAAAAGTGCGCGAGTACTGCAAAATGGCCGCCGTAGTAGCAGGTCGGGGGCCGCGGGCCAGGTGGTCGAGGGCGCGCTGGGCCAGCAGCAGGTCGGCGCAGGCGGCGGCTAGCTCGGGGTCGTGCTGAAGCGCGTCTTCGACCTCGTGCTGCTCGTCAGCTGGCAATTCGTTGTACACGTAGCGAAGCAACGTCGGGTGGGGTAAGGTTTGAATCATAAAGGAGCGTATGGGCGGCCATTTTCTTCCGCAGGTTGATGAGTGCGTAACGCATGCGGCCCAGCGCGGTATTGATGCTAACGCCGGTTGCGTCGGCAATTTCCTGGAAGCTCATGTCGCCGTAATGGCGCATCAGCAACACTTCCTTTTGGGCAGCGGGTAGTTCCTGAATGAGCTGACGCAGATGGGCATGGCTTTCTTCCCGGCCCAGCACGTCGTCGGCCGACTCTTCTGCAAGGTGTAACGAATTAGCCAGCCCCATGTTGTCATCGAGGCTGGTTTGGGGCGCTCTTTTTGCGCGCCGGAAGGCATCGATGGCCAGGTTGTGGGCAATGCGGCACAGCCAGGAGGCAAATTTGCCTTCGTCCTGGTAGCGCCCGCTCTTGAGGGTGTGGATGGCCTTGATGAAGGTATCCTGGGTGAGGTCGTCGGCCAGGTCTTCGTCGCGCACTACTAGGTGAATGGTCGTGTAGACCCGCGCCTGGTGGCGCTGGAGCAGCTGGGCAAATGCCGCTTCGCGGCCGGCCAGGTAGAGGTCGATGAGCGCGGAATCGCTCGGCTGCATGGGTTCCATAAAGAACTACGGGTTATGAGGGAACGTAGAGCTTCTGGTCGATAGTGTGCAGCGTTAAGAAAAAAGGGGAGTGAGTGGCGCATGAAGCCGCCATAATCGAGCCAAATGTAGCTGGCTGCGCCCGAATTTTGCAAGTAGAAGCTGGTGGTTAGGTAACTATTTTTCTGGCGTTTGGGCCGGGGGCTAGCCCCGCGCCGCCAACCAGCCCCCGGCCGGCGCGTAGAACCCGGCACACTAACCTGGCTGCGCCGATGACTACCTATCTTGCCCTACACTACTGGGCTGGCTCCGGCCGCGAATACGACTTGTTGCCGCCCCTGCTGCCCCCGGGCAGCCGGCTGCTGGCTCCCAGCCTGCCCGGCTTTGGTGACCAGGCTGCGCCGGCGGGCTTCGACTACTCGGTGGCTAGCTACGCCGACTGGGTGGCGGGGTACATTGCCGAGCAGCAGCTTGATGACTACCACCTCATCGGGCACAGCATGAGTGGCAAAGTGGCTATGCTGCTGGCCGCGCGCCAGCCGGCGGGGCTGCGCGGGCTGCTGCTGCTTTCGCCCTCGCCGCCCACGCCCGAGCCCATCAGCGACGACGACCGGGCGGCTAGCCTGGCGGCCTACGGCCAGCCCGCCGAGGCCGAGAAAACCTTCACCAAAATCACCAGCATTCCTCTATCGGAGGAGGAACACCGGCAAGTGGTGGAAGATAATCTGCGCACCACCCGCGCCGCCTGGGATGCCTGGCTGCTACACGGCTCGCGCGAGGATATTTCGGCGCACCTGCCGCGCATTGCGGTACCCTGCCGGCTGCTGGTGGGCGAAAACGACCGGGCTATTCCGCCGGCGGCGCAGCGCCAGCAAACGCTGCCGCTGCTGCCCGCTGGCTCGGCAATGGTAGTAGTGCCGGGGGCCGGACATTTACTCCCGCTGGAAGCGCCGGAGGAGATTTTTAAGGGGCAACATGCTAGTAGCTTAGCCGGATGAAGACGGACCTGCCCCCGAGTGCCCAGCCCGGGGGCACCTACCAGAACCCGGTGCTCGCTAGTGACTTTGCTGACCCGAGCGTGTTGCGGGCCCCCGATGGCTACTACTACACCTATGCCACCCAAACAAAGCGGGATGAGCAAATACTCAACATTCAGGTGGCGCGCTCGCTCGACCTGGTGGTGTGGGAGTACTTGGGCGAGGCCCTGCCCCAGAAGCCTGACTGGGCGGCAGTCAGCCAGCGCTTCTGGGCGCCCGACGTGAGCCGCCACCCTGATGGCCGCTACCTGCTTTATTTTTCGGCGCAGCCCAATGACCCGGCCGCTGGCATGTGCCTGGGCGTGGCCGTGGCCACGGCCCCAGCCGGGCCGTTTGTAGACTGCGGCCAGCCGCTGCTGGCGGGCGGCGCGGGGTTTGAGGACATTGATGCCATGCGCTTTGTGGAGCCGGGCACGGGGCGGCAATTGCTGTTCTGGGGCTCGGGGTTTGGGCCGCTGCGGGTGCAGGAGCTAGCCGCCGACGGGATAAGCTTTGCCCCGGGCAGCGCGGCGGCCGTGGTGGTGCGCCCGCGCGAGGCCAGCGATTATGCCTCTTACGGGTATCTCATCGAGGGCAGCTGGGTGCACTACCGCGCCGGCTGGTACTACCTGTTTTACTCGGGCGATAACTGCTGCGGGCCCGATGCCCGCTACGCCGTGCTGGTGGCGCGGGCCCGCCACGCCGTGGGCCCCTACGAAACCCTGGCCCAGGCCAGCGGCACGGCCGGCACCATTCTCACCGAAAACAGCCGCTGGCAGGCGCCGGGCCACAACTGCCTGGTGACCGATGCGGCGGGCCAGGACTGGCTCCTCTACCACGCCATTGACCGCGAGCAGCCCACCTTTGATGCCATCAATGCCGAGCAGGGCTACTCGCGCCGCGTGCTGCTGCTCGATAAGGTGCACTACGATGAGGCCGGCTGGCCCCACCTAGGCACGCCCAGCACCGGCCCGCAACGGGCGCCGGTCATCGCGCCCCAGCCCGGGGGCGCGGCCGGCTAGCCCGCCGCTACTCCAGCGAGCGGCCCCGGAAGAGGATGTAGCCTAGGTGCGCGTACACGCCAAAGCGGCTGCCCGGGTTGGGCGTGTCGTAGTAGAGGGCGTGCACGGCAAACGGGCCCACTGGTGTACCAAACACAAAGCCCGTGGAGGCCGTGAGGTAGGGCCGGCTCACGCCGTTGTTGCGCCCGGCTACCTGGTCGTCGTTGGTTATTTCTGCTATGTTAACGTGCGTATAAAGCTCCGAGCGCCACTCTACCTTGCCTAGCACGGCCTGCGAGTAGCGCAGCCCCGCCGCCACAAAGCGCGGCGAGCGGTAGCGCTCCAGGAACCGGGTGCGCGAGTCGGGCAGCGGGGCAAACACGGGCGCCGTGGTCAAGGACGAGCGGTAGTTGAAAAACTCGCCCTGCCCGCTGATGGTAATTTCCCCAAAGTAGCCCCAGGCCGACTTGTCCTTGCGCAGCGGGTGGTAGCGCTCATACGTGCCCCGAAACTGGAGCCACTGGTGGTGCTGCGAGCGCTCGCCCTGGTCCTGAAACCGCGACGTAGAGCCCGGCGTGTACACCTCCGTGCCCGTAACGCCCCGCAGCGTGATGATGGCCCGCCGCCCGCTCGTGGCGTACTGCTTGCGGTTGAGGGAATTGCGGGCAAAGCGCAGCGCCGCCGTGCCACCCTTAAACGAGGTGCGGTCGAGCACGGCCGAGGGCGAAATCTGGTCTACGATGTTGGAGTAGTTGTCCACGTTGTAAAACGCGCCTACGTCGAGCACCATGCGCGAGCGGTAGCGGGGCGACACCCCAATCTGCGCCCCGATTTTAGTGTCTTTCTGCTGCACCTGGGTGCTCAGCGACTCGTTGCTCAGCAGCACGCTCGTTTGCTGGTAGTCCCACTGGTTGTAGGTCACGAGGGGCGCGATGTAGAACGGCAGCCGGCCCGGCGCATTGAGCCGGAACGTGCCCTGCGCCCCGTTGTAGAAGCGCCCCACACTCACGTTGGCCGCCGCCGAATACAGCAGCTTGCGCAGGTAGCGAAACTCGATGCCCAGGTACAGGCTCTCGATGGGCCGGGTGCTCACCGTGAAGCCTACCTCGGTGGCAATGTTGTTGTTGCGCTGCGCATCCACGCTGAACACGTAGCCCTTCAGCGCCGCATCGTAGCGAATGCGCGGGTAGATGTTGCGGAAATAATCATCCGAGGCCAGACGGTAGTAGCCTTCCTCCAGCCCGTCGATGGTGTAGGTCGAGCCATCCTTACGGAAGAAATTCTGGGCGTATTCGTTCTGGTCGGGGCGCAGGCCCTGCACCTCCACCTTCACGAAGCGCGGCGCGGGCACGCTCTGCTGAAAGGCCAGCCGGCGCCGCTGCAACTCCAGGGTATCGACGCGCCGGCCGATGCGCTGCTTTATCTCGGCCATTTTGAGCTGGGTGGCCGTGTCGCCCTTGGCGATGAGCGTGTGCACCTTGTCGAAGTCGGCCGCGCCCAGGTCGCCGAGCGCGGGCTGAATGTAGATGCCGTTCTTACCCACGCTCGTGGTGTCGGCCACGCTGCTGCCCAAAAAAACCAGGGTGCTCGTCAGCAGTGCGTCGTCCTTTTTATACGGATACTTTCTAAGCGCCACATCACCCACGTTCACCCCAATGATGATGTCGGGCTTGAAGTCCTGCTGCATCACGTTGGTGGGAAAGTTATTCAGCACCGCGCCGTCGAACAGGTAGCGCCCGTCGAGGTTGCGAATGGGCCGGAAGGCCAGCGGGTAGGCCATCGAGTTGCGCACGGCATCGGCGAGCAGCCCCGACTTTTGCACCACCTGCTTGCGCGTGAATACCTCCGTGGCCAGGCAGCGGTAGGGCACAAAGAGGTTGTTGAAGTCGTACTTGGCGGCGGCCGCGGCCGGGGCCAGCAGCCGCGCCAGTGCAAAGTTGAGGTTCAGGTCGTTGACCAGGTTGGGCGAGATGTTGGCCTTGAACGTGGAGTCGATGGACAGCCCCACCCGTAGCGCCGAGGGCGAAGGCTCGGCCGTGAGAAAATTAAATGTCTTATCGGGCAGCACCTTGCCAGTAGCCCAGCTCTGAAACTCGGGCGATACCACAATTTGCTCAATGTCGTGCGGCGAGTAGCCGGCCGCGTACATGGCGCCCACCACGGCCCCCATGCTGTTGCCCACGATGTAGTCAATCGGGATGCCGTTGGCTTCGAGTTGCTTCAGCACCCCCACGTGCGCCAGGCCCTTGGCCCCCCCGCCGCTGAGCACCAGGCCCACGCGCTGGGCAAACGTAGGCAGCCCTAAACCAAGGGCCACGAGCAGGCAAAGTAGCTTTTTATACATAGACGAAAGAGTAGAGCTGCAAGGTAGGAGCGCCTTACGCCACCGGCCCAGCTGCGGTTGCTGCCGCAGGCTTCTTTGAGCAGGCGTTTAACCTGAACTGTTACAGGCAGCTAAGATGAATTTTGTTTAACAATCTGATAATGAAGGTTAAACAAGCTAAATAAAATTACAAACGCGGTGCAACCCTGCCTTACTTTTGGCGTAGGTCCACTGTTCTACTTTTTTGGCCCCCTGATGAAAACCCCTGCCCCTGATGCCTCAGCCAGTAGCAACCCGGCTCGCAAGCGAACCAAAACCCGTCCTGCCGCCCGGCGCCGCACCGACGAAAACACGTATACCGACCCCTCGCTCCGCGAGCGTCTGAAGACCGAGATTCGCGCCGGTGCCAAGGGTGGTGAGCCCGGCACGTGGAGCGCCCGCAAGTCGCAGCTGCTCACGCTAGCGTATCAGAAAAACGGCGGTGGTTATCTTCAGCGCCACCCCAATTCCAAGCAGACCAGCCTGCACACCTGGACCGAGCAGGACTGGAAAACCACGGATGGCAAGCCGGCCCGCCGCGCCAGCGGCACCGCCCGCTACCTGCCCACCAAAGCCTTGGATGCCCTAACACCCGCCGAGAAAAAAGCCACCAACGCCAAGAAACTGGCGGGCTCCAAAGCCGGCCAACACGTAGTGGCTAACACAGCCGCCGCCAAGCGCGCCGTGAAGCAGGCCGACTAAGCCAGCCACCACCCCTAAAGACCGAGCCGGGCCGCGCCGCAAGTGCGCCGCCCGGCTCGGTTTATTTTCGGCTAGCCCGTATAAACAGCATAATCTTTACTCCGTACTGGCTGGCATGAAGGACTTCCTGGTTGACTTATTGGGCCTCACGGCCAAGGCTGATACCATCACGGCTAGCCAGATATGCTGGCGCACGCTGGTAGTTTTCATCATTGCTCTGGTGCTGCTGCGGGTATCGGGGCGGCGCACGTTTGCCAGCAACAGCGGCCAGGAAACGGTAGTCAAGTTTATGCTGGGGGCCATTCTGAGCCGCGCCATTGCCGGCGATTCCCCGTTTGGCGTCATCGTGGCAGCGGCCGTTACGCTGGTGCTGCTGCACCGGCTGCTGGCCTACGCTACGTATTTTTTTCCGGCTTTCGGCCGCTTGGTCAAGGGCGAATCGTCGGTTTTGGCCGAGCGCGGGGCCATTAACCACGCGGAGCTGCGCCGCGCCAGCTTCTCACAAGAGGCCCTGCAAGCCGCCGTGCGCGGCGCGGCCAACCTGGGCGACCTGGCCCAGGCCGAAACCGTGCGCCTGGAGCACGATGGCACCGTTACGGTGGTGAAGAAGGGGTAAGCCGCTCGATGCGATTGGCGGCTCAGCGGCGCGGTGGGATGAATACTTGCGGCAGGCCGAAGCGCTTTACGCAGGAAATTGTGTCGTGCGCAGCACAGGTTCTCGTCACACGTACTGCTAAGAAAATGAATGCGTAGCTCTTATCCTTAGGAATTATCAGGATTGTCTTGCCACCACTACTTAGGCGTTGGCCAATATTGGTGCGCATCCCGTCGCGCAGGGTGATGAGATAGGGCGGCTCAGCGGGTGATAGGGAATCCAGCCACACCGTAACACGTTTGAGGGCGTGCCCCCCGGGACGCGCCGGCCATGATAGCGCTTCCAGTAGACCTTATACTTATTGTCGACTCGGAAAACCGGGATGGTGCATACGGCGGCCGGCGTATCGTAGGCAAGCTCAATGGTGAAGTCTCCTCCCTGCCCCAGGCTGCTTAGGTTAATAGCAAAACTATTTGGACTGCCGTTACCAGCATCATTTACTGGCCCCAGTTTAAGCTCCAGGAAGCCCAGTACCGGGTCGAGCGTTCCGCAGGTAGCTGTGTCAAAGTAAGTTTGACCAGGATATCCCTTGCTGTTGCCACCCCTCAAGGCTTGCAGTCCACTCACGCGCACCAAGTGGGCAGTAGTACTGCGGATGCGTAGCACCAAGTTCCGTACCGGGGTGCACTCACAAGGTTCGGAATAGTGATACCACACGTCAGGTAAGTTACGCGGGTCGCAGTTAGCCATATCCGCGCTTAGGGGTGACGAGTCCGTGGCGGTAGCCCCAATCGTACTGCCCGCCACCACCTGCCCGAGTATTAACTTAGTTGAGGTGGAGTAGAAATCATTTGGGAGATTGCCAGCCCATGCGGGGCTAGCCCACCACGCTAGCAGGCCAATCAATACATACTGTAGCACCTTGGTGAGCTGATAAAGCTGGCGCATAGCTAGTCGCGCTTGCCTTTCAGCGCTTGCTTCAGCGCGCCCAGCTCGTCGCGCAGCTTGGCGGCCGTCAGGAAGTCGAGGTCTTTGGCGGCGGCCTCCATCTGCTTCTCGGTGGTTTTGATAAGCTTTTCGAGCTCGGCGCGGTTCATCATGGCCACTACTGGCTCGGCGGCCATGGCTAGCGCGGCACCGCCCTCGGCGTAGGCGCCGGCTGGGGCCTGGGCTTCCACCGTGCGGTAGTCGGCGAGGTCGGTTTGACCCATAATCTGGGCGTGGCTCTTGCGCACGGTGCGCGGCGTAATGCCGTGCTCCTCGTTGTAGGCCATCTGGGTGGCGCGGCGGCGGTTGGTTTCGTCGATGGCGCGCTGCATCGAGCCCGTCATGCGGTCGGCGTAGAGGATAACCTTGCCGTTCTCGTTCCGCGCCGCGCGGCCCATCGTCTGAATCAGGCTGCGCTGGTCGCGCAGGAAGCCTTCCTTATCGGCGTCCAGGATGGCCACCAGGCTCACTTCCGGTAAGTCGAGGCCTTCGCGCAGCAGGTTTACGCCGATGAGCACATCGACTTCGCCCAGCCGCAGGCGGCGCAGAATTTCTACCCGGTCCAACGTCTTCACGTCCGAGTGAATGTACTCGACCTTGATGCCTAGCCGCTCCATATACTTGCTCAATTCCTCGGCCATGCGCTTGGTAAGGGTCGTCACGAGCACGCGGTCGCCAGCCTTCACGCGGTTGTCTACCTCGTCAAGCAGGTCATCAATCTGGTTGATGCTGGGGCGCAGGTCAATTTCGGGGTCGAGCAGGCCGGTGGGGCGAATTACCTGCTCCACCACCACGCCGTTGGCCTGGGTCAGTTCGTAGTCGGCGGGCGTGGCCGATACGTACACGGCCTGCCGGTACATGCTCTCAAACTCGTTGAAGGTTAGCGGTCGGTTGTCGAACGCCGAGGGCAGGCGGAAGCCATACTCAATGAGGGCAGTTTTGCGCGAGCGGTCGCCGCCCCACATGGCCCGAATCTGCGGGATGGTAGCGTGGCTTTCGTCTACCACCAGCAGGTAATCATCGGGGAAATAGTCGAGCAGGCAGAACGGCCGCGAGCCGGGCTCGCGCCGGTCGAAGTAGCGCGAGTAGTTTTCGATACCCGAGCAGTAGCCGAGCTCGCGAATCATCTCCAGGTCAAACTCGGTGCGCTCCTGAATGCGCTTGGCTTCCACATCGCGTCCTTCCTTCTCGAAGTACTTGTGCTGCTGCACCATATCATCCTGAATTTCGTGGATGGCGGTGTTCAGCGTCTCCTTGCCCGTTACGAAGAGGTTGGCCGGGTAGAGCGTCATGTTCTTCTCGTCGCTCAGCTTGCGGCCGCTGGCCGGGTCGATTTTCTGAATCGCCTCAATCTCATCGCCGAAGAAGAAAATGCGGTAGGCGTAGTCGGCGTAGGCCGGAAACACATCCACCGTGTCGCCCTTCACCCGGAAGCTGCCACGCGTGAACTCGACCTCGGTGCGTGAGTACAGAATCTGCACGAACTGGTAGAGCAGATTATTGCGCGAGTACCGGTGGCCGGGGGCCAGGAAAATGACGTTTTTGCTGAACTCCTCGGGATTGCCGATGCCGTAGATGCACGACACCGAGGCCACCACCACTACGTCGCGCCGCCCGCTGAGCAGCGTGCTAGTGCAGTGCAACCGCAGCTTCTCAATCTCCTCGTTGATGGCTAAGTCCTTCTCAATGAAGACGTCGGAGCTAGCGATGTAGGCCTCCGGCTGGTAATAGTCGTAGTAGCTGATGTAGTACTCGACGGCATTATTCGGGAAAAACGCCTTGAACTCGCCGTAGAGCTGGGCGGCCAGCGTTTTGTTGTGGCACAGCACGAGGGCAGGCTTGCCGGTTTCGGCAATCACGTTGGCCATCGTGAAGGTTTTGCCCGTGCCGGTGGCCCCCAGCAGCACCTGGGCCGGCTCGCCGCTGTTCACGCCCTGCACAAGCTGGGCAATGGCCGTGGGCTGGTCGCCGGTCGGTTTGAATTCGGAAGTAAGCTGGTAGGTAGACATGCAGAAGCGGGCAGAATTGAGCCAACCTAGCTAACCCCAAACAGGTCGCTCAGGTTTCTGCGCTTTTGAAAAAGGCGTTGCTTCGCCAGCAAGCCCAGCTTACTGCGGCCGCAAGCGTAGCGTGGCCGTCTTGGGCAGATTGCCGTTTTTGGTAGACGGATAGGGCGCCACGTCCAGCAGCCGCAGCCAGTAGGCGTGCCCGTGCAGCGTCACCTGGGCCGAGTCGCGGGTGTAGCTGCGGTCGTAGCCCAGGCGCACCGGCTGGGAGCGGCCGGTTTCCGTCAGGGTCACCGTCACGGCTACCGTGCCGCCCGTGATGCACGTGAGGTCGCTGGGGCAGCGCGACTCGCTAACGGCCGTGAGCGCCGCATCCACCGGGCCGCCGGCCACCACGGTAGCGGGTTGCTGATACACCAGGTCAAAGGTTTGGGCCGGGCTGGCTGAGTCTTTTTTGCAGGCACCCAGGCAGCCGGCTAGCAGAGCGAAGTAAATAGCTTTCATAGGGCGGCGGAGCAAGAGAAGAAGTTATTATTCAGCGCATACCACCAGCGTAGCTGTTGAAACAGGAGCCCGGCCCAAGTGGTGGGTGAACTGGCGGGCCCCCAGTACCGAAGCCCCAGCCAACACTAGCAACAGCAAACGTAGAATAACTGGCATAAGCTTGCTCGAATGAAGAATACTGGCTGGCCCGCAGCCCGCGCTACTGAATTTTAAAGCCGCGGCCCAGCTCCATGCCGGCTTCGAGGCCAAAGCTGTAGGGCCGCTGCTGGGTCAGGAAATCCTGGCTGGGGTCGGCGTTGAGGCTGAGAATGCCCAACTCGGCCACGGGGCCGAAGTTGAGCGCCCACTGGTGGCCGGCGGGGCGGTATTGCATACCAGCGGCCCCGCGCAGCCCCGTCGACACGCGCCGGTAGGGGGTGCTGGCCGAGGTGAGCGAATAGGTGCGGCTGGCCTCCGGGTTGCCTTCTACCTCGCTATGCACGTTGAGCAGCGCCGATACGAAAGCCCCCACGCGGCCGTAGAAAGAGAACCCGGTTTTGAGTGGGTTGGCGTAGCGCAGCTCGGCCGGCACGCTCACCGAGCGGTAGCGGTAGGCCGTGCGCTGCAAGGGGTGTGCGCTCGCCTGGGTGTAGCTGAGGTCGGCCACCTGCTCGCCCAAAAAAGCTACTGAGCTGGCCGAGGTGGCGTTGTTCTGGGCTAGCTCCAAGCCAGTGCGCAGGCTCCAGCGGCTGCTGCCCAGGCGGCGGGCGGCCCACACGCTCAGGCGCTGGCCCAGGCCGGCGCGTAGATTGGTGCGGTACTCGGCCGCCGCCGACCGGGTGATGCTGGCCGAGTTGATACCCAAGGCGCTATTATAGGCCACCACGGGCTGGGTCCAGTCGATGTTGGGCTGATAGGCGCTGGCCGAGTACGACAAGCCATACTGCCAGTTGCGCGCCAGCTCCAGCGGCGGGCCGGGGGCCAGCGCCACTTCAGGTAGGCTAGTGGGCAAGCTGGCCGTGCCCGGCATGAGGCTGGCCCACCGCGTAGCCAGGGTTGCTTCTGAGCCGGGTAACGTAGCCCCGCTGGCCGAGAGAGACAGTGCGGACGAAACTTCGCCCGCTGCCTGGGTAGCCTCGCCGGGCAATGCGGCAGCGGCGGCCTCACTGCTGGCTAGTGCCAAGGCGCTGGGGGCAGCCTGTTGTGGGCTAGCCAGGATACTGCCAGCCACTGGCTGGTCAGCCCCCGCCGCAGACTGGTAGGCCGAGGCGAGCTCCGTGAACTTCCCAACTTGCCCAGCCTCTGGTACGAGGCGGCGCTGCTCAAGAGCATGGGAGTGGGCACTGGCCTGCTGCCGGTGGGCAGCGCCTGCTGTAGAAGTGTAGGCTAGCGAAGTGGAAGCTAGGGAAACCTCGGTGCGCGCCGGGGCCGAAAGAGTAGCGGTTTGGTCGATAGAAGAGGAGCTAACAGTGGAAAGTGCGGCAGAAGCAAGCACAGCCGGGGCGGGCGCGGTGCGGCGCGCCGTGGCCAGCCCCAACGGGCTAGCCACTTGGGTGGCCTGGGCCAGCGGGGCCGTGGCGGCCGGGCGCTGCTGGCTCTGCCACCAGCCACCGCCGGCCAGCGATGCCAGCAGCAGGCTGGCGGCCACGGCCCAGCGGTAGGCCAGGAGGCGGCGGCGGTATTTCTCGTTTTCGGCTAGCAGCAGGCTGTTGTCAATCTGCTCCCACACCTGGGGGCGGGGGCGCACGGCGGCGGCCTCACTCTCTAGCAGGTGGTGGCGAAACAGGTCTTCAAGGCTTCCCTTAGGCGGGGTGGAGGGCATCATGATAGCGGGGTAGTAATAGCTTAGATAGTAGGTGGTTGGAGGCGGGCCAGTTTAGTTTGAAGCACTACCCGGGCCCGCGAGTACTGCGATTTGCTGGTGCCTTCCGAAATATCGAGCATTTCGCCGATTTCTTTGTGCGTGTAGCCCTCAATAGCGTAGAGGTTGAACACCAGACGGTAGCGCGGAGCCAGCTCCTGCACTACGGCCAGCAACTCGGCGTAGGCGTAGTTGCTAAACGTAAATTCTTCGCTGGCCAGCGTTTCGGGGTAGTCGCCATCGCTCACGGCCACCAGCGGGGCATTGCGGCGGTGCTGGCGCAGGGCGGCATTCACCATGATGCGCCGAATCCAGAATTCGAGCGGGCACTCGCGCCGGAAGCCCGCCAGCGTCCGAAACACCGTCACGAAGCCTTCCTGCAACACGTCTTCGGCCTCAAAGGTGGTTTGGGCATAGCGCAGGCACACGGCCATCATGCGGGCCGAGTAGCGCTCGTAGAGCTGCTTCTGCGCTACCTGGCTGCCGGCGAGGCAGCCGTCTATCAGCTCTTCTTCGCTGAGCGCGGCCGCCGGGGCCGAGCGGCTGATGGTGAGCTTGCTAGCCGCTGGCTTGCCAATGCCCATAGCGAACGCCGGCCAGGCAGCGGGGCTCATGCGCAAAGCCGGCCCAGGCCGGGGTAAGATTGTTGTAACATAAACGCGGCTGACTGCAAACGAAAGATACGCCTCTGCACCAGGCGCCCGGGGCCCTGGCTCACTCGTTACTTAGGAAGAAGCATCTGCCCCGCAAACCGTTGCACTGGCCGCTAAAAGAATCTGCCGGGAGAGTTTAAGGTACTGATAAAAAGTTGGTTAGCGCAGAATTTGAGTTTTAGCACAACCGTAGGTGCCGGCTTGGGGTAAGCGTCTTAGTTAAAGATTTGTCTTGCAGCCGCTTCCGGCTGCAAAGTTTTCCACTTTTTACTTATCCCATGAAGACGCTTGTGTTGTTTTACTCGACCTACGGCCACGTTTGGAAGCTAGCCGAGGCGATAGCTGAAGGGGCCCGCGAAATTGCCGGCAACGAGGTAGTGGTGAAGCGCGTGCCCGAAACCCTGCCCAAGGAAATACTGGATAAAACCGGGGCCACGGGTGCGCAGCAGGCCTTTGCCCACTTGCCCGTAGCCACGCCCGAGGAGCTGACGGAGTACGACGCCATCCTGTTTGGCACGCCCACCCGATACGGCAACCTCTGCGGCCAGATGCAGTCGTTTATGGACAGCACCGGCGGCCTGTGGGCCAAAGGGGCCCTCATCGGCAAGGTGGGCGGCGCCTTTGTGAGCACCGCTACCCAGCACGGTGGCCAGGAAGAAACCCTGCGCGCCTTCCATACCGAGCTGCTGCACCACGGCTTCGTAATCGTGGGCCTGCCCTATGCTTGGCAGGGCCAGATGGGCCACGAGGAAGTGACCGGCGGCACGCCCTACGGCGCCAGCACCGTAGCCGGTGGCCAGGGCGAGCGCCAGCCCAGCGCTAACGAGCTGGAGGGCGCCCGCTTCCAGGGTCGCCACACGGCCGAAATCGCCAGCAAGCTGGCCGCCAAGTAGGCTAGCCCAATTGCCAAACGGCAAGTAGCCGCTGCTCCCAACCAGGGGCGGTGGCTATTTTTTGGTCCAGATGTCCCAGGCAGCCTCGGCTTGCAGCTCCAGCATCTCGAAGCCGTTGTGGGTGTGCGCCCCGGCGGCCTGCCCGCGCTGCAGAAAGAGCGTTTCGCGCGGGTTGTAAATGAGGTCGAACAGGTAGTGCTGCGGGGTGAGCGCCGCGTAGGGCAGGGGCGGGCACTCGTCGGTGGCCGGATAGGTGCCTAGCGGCGTGGTGTTGATGATGAGCGGGTGCGCGGCCAGTAGCTCCGGCGTTAGCTCCTCATACGTCAGGTGGTCGCCGAGCGGGTCGCGCGACACGAGCCAGTGCGCAATGCCCAGTTCGCGCAGGGCCACGCGCACGGCCTTGGCCGCCCCGCCAGTGCCCAGCACCAGGGCGCGGCAGTCGGGGCCGGTGGCGGGGTAGAACTTGCGCAAGGATTCGCGAAAGCCCACGTAATCAGTATTGTGCCCCACCAGGCTGCCATCGGGTGCAAACTCGATGACGTTAACGGCCCCCACCAGCGCCGCCGAGGGCGCCATCCGCGTGAGGAACGGCCACACCTGCTCCTTGTACGGGATGGTCACGTTCAGCCCGGCCAGGTCGGGGTGGCGGGCCAGCAACTGCGGTAGCTCGCTTATCTCGGCTAGCTCAAACAGCTCGTAGCGGCAGTCAGCTAGGCCCAGCCGGTCAAACTTCTGGCTAAAATACGTCTGCGAAAAAGAGTGAGCCAGCGAGCGGCCCAAAAGCCCGAAAGTGCGCATATACTACAGGAATAATAACGAACGGCCCCCAGCGGGCTAGCTCGAGCTAGGCCGGCTGGCGCTGCATTTTGCCCTTCAAAAACTGCACGAGCGGCGGAATGATGGAGAATAGCACGATGCCATAGATAACCAGATTGTAGTGGGTTTTCACCCATTCATTGGAGCCCAGCAGGTAACCCAGCAGCGTGAGCGATACCACCCACAGCACCGCGCCGGCAATGCTGTACGAGGCAAAGAAGCGGTACGTCATGGTGCCCACCCCGGCCACGAAGGGCGCAAACGTGCGCACGATGGGGACAAACCGGGCCATGATTATCGTTTTGCCGCCGTGCTTGGCGTAGTAGGCCTGCGTCTGCTCCAGGTACTTCCGTTTCAGAAAGCGAAAATCTTCCCGAAAAACCCGCGGCCCCAGGTAGTCGCCGATGGCGTAGTTCAGGTTGTCGCCGATGAAGGCCGCCGCTATCAATAGCGGAATGAGGTACAGGATGTTGAGCAGCGGGTGGCCGGTTTCGGGGTTGGGCTGCGCAGCCAGGGTGCCGGCCACAAACAGCAGCGAATCGCCGGGCAGGAAGGGAAATACGATGACCCCCGTCTCGGTGAAAATAATCAGAAACAGGATGAGGTAGGTGAGGTTGCCGTACTCATGCACCACGTTTACGAGGGTCTTATCGAGGTGTAAGACAAGGTCAAAAAAGTGCTTGAGCAGCTCCATAGAAAAAGGGGTTGAGAGTGCAAAGAACGGGCGGGGGCTACGAAGATGAGCGGTGCCGGCTTATGAGGCTAGCCCCAGCGCCAGCAAAAAGCCCCGCCCGAAAATCCGGACGGGGCCTTTGCACGCGGGTTACTACTAGTCTGGCTAGCCCCGGGGCATGGACGTGCCTGGCTTGCCGGTTTTAACCTCGGGGCGAAACATGGGGTCCACCGCATCCATGTCGAGGAAGTGCGAGAACGTGTCACCGCGCAGGCCCAGCCGGATGGTTTCGAGGCTGACCACCTCGTTGGGGGCAATGTTGCCCAGGTTTACGTTGGCCCCGAGCAGCTTGATAAACCACACTTGCTGGGCCTTCTGGGGTGCTTCCCAAATGATGCGCTCCGACGGAATCTTGGTCAAAATCTCCTCTACCAGGCCCGAGCGCACCTCACCGGTGCTGCGAAATAGGCCCACGTTGCCACCCTCGCGGGCCTCGCCGATAACCTTCATGGCACCGGCGTCGAGCTCGCTCTGCATCTGCGAAATCCACTTGTAGGGCGGAATTATCTTCTCGGCATCCTTGGAGCCCACCTCGCTCAGCACCTTCACCGACTTGCTCAGTTCCTTAATAAACTCGCACTTGCGGTCGTGGTTGAGGTCGATGCTGCCGTCCGACACCTCGGCGTATTCGAGGCCGAAGGAGTCGAGCAGGCGGCGGTAGTCGTCGAATTGATTGCGAATGATAAACGCCTCAAACAGCGTGCCCCCGAGGTACACCGGAATGCCCGCCTCCTTGTAGATGGCCAGCTTGCGTTTCAGGTTGGGCACTACAAACGAAGTAGCCCAGCCCAGCTTCACAATATCGGTGTAAGGCGACGCTACTTCCAGAAAATCCTCGACCTCGCGCATGCTGAGGCCTTTGTCCATCATCATGGTAAAGCCTTGCTCGCGAGGCTTTTGGGTGCGTTCGGGGAGCTGAGAAAGCGAATAGTTCATGCGTGGTAAAGCGGGCCTGGACCCGCCGAAAGAGAACAAAAAAACCTGCCCACCAAGCAGGTGGGCAGGCACAAAATTAGCTCAGAAAGCAACTAGCCGCCGCGGCGGCCCGTCTTTGCGGGCTGGCTACTTGCGAAACTGGTCGATGAGCCGCTGCAAAGCGGGCTGCTTTTGCAGCTCCGGAAAGTAGTCGAACAGCAGCGAGTGCTGCTCATAATTAAGCGTAAGCGCCGTTTCCAGCTCTTGATAAGCCTCGCGTAGGCGGCCGGCGGCCAGCAGGTAGGCGCAGAGCATGTAGTGAAAATGCGCCTCGTGCGGGTGCAGCTCCACGGCGTGCCGCAGCAGGTCGATGGCCTCTTCGTAGTGGCCCTGCTCGTAGAGGATGGCGCTCCAGCTTACCCAGCCGGTAGCTTCTTCGGGGGCTACCTCGGTGGCCTTTTCGTAGGCTTCGAGTGCGCTCACGATGTTGCCCACCTGGTTTTCGGCCGCGCCGAGGGCCGCCCAGTACTCGCCGCTCTCGCCGTACAGTTCCACCGCCTTGCGGAAAAAGTGCAGGGCTTCGAAGGGGCGCTCCTGCTCTTGCAACAGCACGCCCTGGCCAAACCAGGCTTCGTCCATCAGGGGGTTCAGCTCCAGCGCCTTGCGGTAGTACTGGCGGGCCTGGTCCCAGTTGCGCAGCTTCTCGTAGCACTCGCCGATGTTGCACAGGGCCTCGTCAGTGGGCTCGTTGGGTGGGTAGCTCAGCTCAAACTCACTGATGGCGCGCTCGTATTTCTGCTGGCACACGAAGGTGTCGGCTAGCCAGTGGTGCGCGTCGTGGAAGTCGGCATCAATCACGATGGCGTAGTCGAAGGCCGCCTCGGCCTGCTCGTACTTCTCCAGGCGGTAGTAATACTGGCCCAGGTTGTACCAGGCCACGGCCGAGTACGGGTCGTCGTCGGTGAAGCGCTGAAAAAACTCTTCGTGTTCGGCCATGCGGTCGCTCACTTCCAGGCAGTTGAGTAGCTCCTGCACCGTCGTTTCGTTGTCGGGGTGCAGGCGCAGGCTGTGCTTGTAGTGGCGGGCGGCGCTTTTGTATTTCTGCCAGCTCTGGTAGGCTAGCCCAAGGTTGAAATGAATGTCTTCGCGGTCGGGGTTGCGCTCCAGGGCCGACTGAAAGTAGCGCACGGCTACCTCAAAGTCGCCGCGCTGCGTGGCGATGATGCCGCGCGTCACGGCCACGTCGGCATTATCGGGGTCGAGGCTGGCCACGTTGGCAATCTGGCGCTCGGCCTCGGCGTAGTCGCCGCGCATGGCCGAAATCTGGGCGCGGTCGATGAGCAGCTCGGTGGAAAACGGGTACTGGCTAAGCGCGGCTTCGCAGGCCTGCTGCGCTTTGTCGAAGGCGGCAGTGGTTACGTAGTGGTCAATAATTACTTCAAACTCTTCTAAATCAAAGAATACTGCCTCGTCGTGAGCCAGCATTCGCTCGTAGCGGCGCACCGTGTCCTGGGCGGCTCGCGGGTCATCAAATGGTTCGTTCATGCGCATAATAGTCACGAATTAAAGCGAATAGCTGGGGCTGAACCGGGTTGCCAACTTGGTGCCAAAAAACCGGGGCGCGGGCGGCGAATGCCGGCCGGCCAGGCTGCCACAAGCCGGCTCCCCAACGAAGTCCTTTTGCTAGTCGCTATTCGCTAAGATATAACCGTAGGGGTCGCCGTCCGGTTCGTTTTAGTGGCTTCGGCCAGCCAGGCGATAGTTTCAGAAAGGGGGCGAAAAGGCAGCCCGGTGGTGCGCTCGGCGCGGCTGGCATCGTAGCGCACGGGCTGCCGGCCGGCGCGGGCCGTGTCGCGGGTGATGAGGGGGCGTGCCCCCGTGAGCAGCGCCCGGCCGTGCTCGAGGCGCCAGATAAGCTCGGCGGCCCAGTCGGGCACGGCCACGGTGGGCGGGCGGCGGTGCAGGGCCGTGGCCAACTGCGCCAGAAAATCGCCGAGCGGCAGCAGCCCACCGCTGAGAATGTAGCGAGCCGAGGGCAGCTCGGGCAGGTCGAGGGTGAGGCGCAGCAGGTGGGCCACCACGTCGCGTACATCCACGAAGTTGAGCTGGCCCCGGGTGTAGAAGCGGTGCTCGTCGTAGGCATAGCGCACCAGGCGGGTGCTGCTGCGCTGCCAGTCGCCGGGCCCCAGCACCACCGAGGGGTTGACGATGACGGCCGATAGCCCTTCGGCCACGCCGCGCCACACTTCGAGCTCGGCCAGGTACTTGCTGGTGGCGTAGGCCGGGTGGCTGGCTCCGAGGTCCCAGGTAGCGGTTTCGTCGAGCAGGCGCGGGGTGAGGCTAGCCGCACCGCTGGGGTCGGCGGCGGGCTGCCCCAGCGCCGCCACCGACGACACGTAGCCCAGCCGGATGCCAGGGCGCAGCAGGCAGGCATCGACCACGGCCGCGGTGCCCTCTACGTTCACTTGCAGCAGGGCGTCCTCATCCTGCGGCGCGTACGAGACCAGGCCCGCGCAGTGCAGCACGTGCGTCACGTCGGGCGTGAGCGCATTGGCTAGCAGCGTGCTATCCAGCAGGTCGCCCTGGAGCCACTCGATGCCCGGCCGGGGCGGGGTGGGGGGCGTGGCCCCGCGGTACAGGGCCCGCACAGCTAGCCCACGGGCGTGCAGCGCCTGCAAAACAAAGGAGCCAATGAGGCCCGTGCCGCCCGTTACAAAAATCATATGCTTAAAAAACGTGTGCCGCCAACAGTGACCCCGGCCGGCGCGGGGCTACAGCGTATTGTTGAGCAGCGGCAGCGCCATCAGCTTGCGAAAATAAGCCGATTTGACCGTCTTGGTAGCCAGGGCAGCCGTGTGGCGCAGGTGGTGCGTATCGGTACCCACAAAATCGACCAGGCCGCCGTCAATCAGCTTCTCGGCCACGTGGCGCGCGGCCGGCGAGTAGTAGCCAGCCAGCGAGTTGAGGTTGAGCTGCAACAGGATGCCGTTTTCCTGCCGCAGCTTCTCGATTTCGGCAAAGCGGTTGTAGAAATACACGTAGCGCTCGGGGTGCGCCAGCACCGGCCGGTAGCCCGCCGCCTGCAAGTCAAACAGCGTCCCGTTCAGGTTCAGCGGCTCATTGAGGTACGACGTTTCGATGAGCAGAAAGCGGCGCTCGCCGCCAAACGTCAGCAGCTCGGTGCCATCGGCTAGCTTGCGGCCCAGCCACTCGTCAAGGTAGTATTCGGCGGCGCACTCCAGCTGCACATCGGCCAGGCCCGCCTCGGCGGCGGCGGCGCGCAGCTGGGTTAGCGCCGACCGGATGCCCTCGGGCGTGTTCTTGTAAAAGTCGCCCATGATGTGGGGCGTCATCACCAGCTTGCCGAAGCCCATGGTGCGCAGCTCACGCAGCAGGTCGAGGCTGTGAGCGAGGGTTTCGGCGCCGTCGTCGAGGCCGGGCAGCAGGTGCGAGTGCATGTCGGCGCCCAGCGCGGCCAAGGGCCGCGCCGTTGCCAGCGGCCCGTCGGCCGCTCCTTTCTCCCCAAATAACCGCTGCCAGAACCCTGCCATGCGCCGCGCTAGCTAAAGAGTCCTTTGAGGCGCTGGCCCAGCGTGGGCTTCTTCACCGGCTCCTCGTAGTAGCCCATGCCCTGGTTGCCGTAGCCGTAGCCATAGCCGTAGCCGTAGCCATAGCCGTAGCCATAAGAGCCCTCCGACCGGGCATCGTTGAGAATCGTGGACATGCGCGTGAACTGATTATTGCGCATCAGGCGGTTCATGTTCTTGAGGAACGTCTTGCGCGAGTAGTTGGCCCGCACGATGTAAATCGGCACGTCGGCCTTGCGCATAATGAGAATACCGTCCGTAACGAGGCCCACCGGCGGCGTGTCAATCAGGATAACGTCGTAGGTGCGGTACAACTCCTGCAACATCTGGTCGAAGCGCGGGTGCAAAATCAGCTCCGACGGGTTGGGCGGGGTAGGGCCGGCCGAGATAAAGTCCAGCGACTCAATCGTAGTGTGCTGAATGCACTCGGCCACCGAATGCCGGTCGATGAGAATGGTGCTGATGCCCCGCACGTTTTCCGCGTCAAAAGCCAGGTTTACCTTGGGCTTGCGCATATCCAGGTCGAGGATGATGACCCGCTGGCCCGACAGGGCAATGATGCCGCCGAGGTTAACCGTTACAAACGTCTTGCCCTCGCCCGAAATGGTGGAGGTCACCGATATTAGTCGCTTCTTGTTGGAAGGGCTGATAAAGTCCAGGTTAGTTCGAATAGAGCGAATGGCCTCCGACACCGACGACTTGGGGTTCTTGTCTACCACCATGCGCGACACGTTCAGCTTTTCCTTCTCGTAGGTCGGAATCACGCCCAGCACGGCCACGCCCGAGTTGCGCTCCAGCTCCCCCACGTTGGTTATCGTGTTGTGCATCAGGTAGCGGGTGGCTACCAGGCCCAGGCTCAGCAGCAGGCCCCCGGCCAGCCCGATGGCGTACACCAGCGACTTAACCGGGGAAATGGGCGCATCGGGTGCGTAGGCGGGCGACAGAATCTGGAAGTCGGCCGTGGTGCCGGCATTCTTAATGTTGTATTCTACCTTTTTCTCCAGCAGCATCTGGTACGTGCTGCTGTAGAGGGCGAGCGGGCGGCGCAGGCGCTCCAGCTCGGTTTCCTTGCCGGGCAGCGCCTGTAGCTCACCGCTGAGCTGGCCCTGCTGCGAGTTCAGTTGCGCCAGCTGGTTGCGCAGTTGCAGCTGGGCCTGCTGAATCTGGCGCTGCAAGGTGCTCTGGGCAAACTTTACCGCTGCCAGCGGCTGCTGCACGGCCTCCGTTTTGTCCTGGTTCGAGCGCCGGATGCGCCGCAGGGTTTGTTGCAAGGTGTTCAGCTCGTCGAGCTGCTTGGTGATGGCGGCATCGTCGAGGATGGCCAGCCCCGGGAGCGTTTGTGCCACCGATACTTCGTCGCTGGGCGTCAGGCGCTCCTGCGAAGCCAGCCGTGCCACGTCGTTGAGCAGCGTTAGCTTCTGCTCCAATTCTATCCGGTCTTTTTGCAGCTCGCTTAGCTTGGTCGTGATGTCAGTCAGCTCGCTTTTGGCATCGTAGGTGCCGCTGCGCTGCACAAAGCGCTCGAGGTTTTCTTCCGCTTTTGCCAGGTTGCTGCCGTTTTCGCTCAGCTGCTGGTTCAAGTAAGCCAGCGAGTTTTCGTTCGACTCTTTTTTGCGCGCCACTTTGGCGTCGCGGTACACGCTATCCATTGCGTTTACCACGCGCTGCGCTTTCAGGCGGTTATTATCCTGGAAGGAAATCTGAATTGTATTCGCGCTGGCATTCAGCACTTCGGCCGTCACGTTGCGGTCAAGATACGAATTGATGGTATTATCATCCAGAATAACAAAGTGATAGGCTGCGTCTGAAAAGGCAGTGCCCGCTGGGTTCGAGGCAGCGGGCAGCAGGCGCAGCTGAATGCCAGGCAGCTGCACCGGCTGCCCGATTTTGTAGGTGCCGCCCAGCGTCTCTTCACCCATTGCCACCCCTAGCCGGTAGCTGTCGGCGCTCACGTAGTTGACGGTGAACTTACGGTTGTAATACGCCCTATCGGTGATGGTGTACTCGACCCGAAACGGGCAGGAGCCAAACAGCTCCGATTCCAGCACGGTGCCCTGGGTGTAGTAGTTCACATCCAGCGGCACCACCTGCTTGAGGCGCTTGTAAGTCAGCGCCGATTTAATAAGCTCCACCTCGCCCGCCAGTTGCGGGCCCCGGTTGCTCTCGCCAGCCCCGAGCGCCCCAAACCCAAAGGGCGTGGCGTCGCTCCGCTCATCTATTTTCAGCACCGACGACGCCTTGTAAATAGGCTTGGTATAGCGCAGGTACAGCCACGAGGCCGTGAGGCCCAGCAGTACCAACAGCAGAGCCCAGGGTAGACTTTTACGCACCACCAGCACCAGCGTGCTCAGGTCAAAGCTGCTCTCGCCGTCCGAGCCTTCGTCTCCCCCCGGCCCGCTGCTCAGTGGGGCGGTAGCCTCCGCTCCCGTGGTGCTGCGCCGGATGAGTTCTTCCAGTTCCGCGTTTTCGCCTCCTGCCATACTGCTAGCTGCTAATTTACTACTTATTCAAAAAAATACTGCCGGCCCGCGCAGGCTAGCCGCGGGAGTTGCGGGCGAAGGTTATCAGGGTAAGAATAACGCTCACCGACCCCAGGATAGTGGACACCAAGCCTAGCACCGGGCCCGCGTCCGTTAGGTTGTCGAGCAGCGGGCGCCGCACCGGCTGAATATAAATAATATCGTTCGGCTCTACCTGCAAATTGCCCCGGCGCATTCCCTCCAACGTGTTCAGGTTGATAAACTGGACCTGTGGCTTCTTCAAATCGCCCCGGATAATGCGGATATTATCGATGCGCCCGCCGTTGCGGGCAATACCCGTGCCACCGCCCGCGGCGCCCCCGTCGGGGCCGCCGGCCAGGGCCAGCACCTCCAGCAGGTTCATGTTATCATTAAGTAACGAAATAACCTGGCCGCCCGGGGCTCCCAGAATAATGACCCGGTTGTTGGAAACTGCCGTCTTGATGAACGGCTCCTTGTAAAATTCGCTGTAGCGCACTTTGAGCACGCTGTCGGCCTGAATCAGGCTCAGGCCCAGCAGCGGCACCCGGTCGACGAGCGGCAGCCGCACCGTGCCATCGGCCTGCACCACGTATTGCGTGGCGCCCGGCACTGCGCTGCCGCCCCCACCCCGGGCGTTGCCCGTGCTGGCGGGCACCGTGGTGCCCGCTGCCCCGCCCGTGCCCCCGGCCCCGAGCCGCAAGTCACCGTTGGGGTCAATCAGCTTTTCACCTTTGTTGGTGTAAACCTGAATGTTAAGCAGGTCGTTGGCGTGAATGGTGTAGTTGCGCGTCGTCCGGTTTACGGCCCGCCGCAGCCGCGCCGTATCGACTACGCCATCGGCCCCCTTCGTGAGTTGAAACATCGTGCGCTGGTTGTAGTAGCGGCTGGTGGCGCACGAGGAGAGCAGGCCTAGCACCGGCAGGGCAAACAGCAAGAGCCGGTGGAGCGCGCGGGGCGAAAGCAGAAAGGGAAAGGCCAAAAGAGAAATTGTTCAGCAGAGGTTACCCGGCCCGTAGGCGCTGGTTGACAACCTCGAAAGGTAAAAAATGCCCCAAAAGTAACTCTTTTACGTTAGGCTTTCAAAAACCCTGCCGGCTGGCCCGGCGGCCCCGGCCAGATTTAACCGCCTCAAAATCGTATTTTTGCAGCACCGGCTAGCCCGGCCCACATTCTATCTCCCCTCACCCACCCATATTAATTTTCATGGAAGCTACCGTAGCGACCGAAAACCAAACCATGATTGCGCAAATGGTGCGCGATTTTGGCCAGCAGCACATCAAGCCCCACATGATGCGCTGGGATAATACCCAGGAATTTCCGCGCGACTTGTTTCGCCAGCTCGGCGAGCTTGGTCTGATGGGCGTGCTCGTGCCCGCCCAGTACGGCGGCTCAGGCTTCGGCTACCAGGAATACGTGACGGCCATTGCCGAGCTGGCCAAAATCGACGGCAGCATTGGCTTGAGCATGGCGGCCCACAACTCGCTCTGCACCGGCCACATCTTGCAGCACGCCTCCGAGGAGCAAAAGCAGCAGTATCTGCCGCGGCTAGCCTCGGGCGAGTGGCTGGGCGCCTGGGGCCTCACCGAGCCCAACACCGGCTCCGACGCGGGCAACATGCGCACCACCGCCGTGCTCGACCCCAGCGGCACACACTACGTGCTGAATGGCGCCAAAAACTTCATCACCCACGGCAAGAGCGGCGACGTGGCCGTGGTCATCGCCCGCACTGGCGAAGTCAGCGACTCGCACGGCATGACGGCCTTCATCGTGGAGCGCGGCACGCCGGGCTTCGAGGGTGGCCGCAAGGAAGACAAGCTGGGGATGCGCGCCTCCGAAACCACCGAGATGATTTTCACCGACTGCAAAGTGCCGGTCGAAAACGTTATCGGCAAGGTTGGTGATGGCTTCGTGCAGAGCCTGAAGGTGCTCGACGGCGGCCGCATCAGCATCGCGGCCCTCAGTCTGGGCATTGCCCAGGGCGCCTACGAGGCCGCCTTGCAGTACAGCAAGGAGCGCCAGCAGTTCAACCAGCCCATCAGCAATTTCCAGGGCATCTCGTTTAAGCTGGCCGACATGGCCACCGAGATTGAGGCCGCCAGCCTGCTCACCTATCGCGCCGCCGCCATGAAGGACCGGGGCGAAAACGTGAACCTCGAATCGGCAATGGCCAAGCTCTACGCCTCCGAGGTGAGCGTGCGCGTGGCCACCGAGGGTGTGCAAATCTTCGGCGGCTATGGCTACACCAAAGACTACCCAGCCGAGAAATACTACCGCGACGCCAAGCTCTGCACCATCGGCGAGGGCACCAGCGAAATTCAGAAGCTCGTTATTGCCCGCGCGCTGCTGAAGTAGCAAGGGCTTCACGCAACAAGGACGGGCCAGTGGGAAATCCTCCCGCTGGCCCGTCCTTGTTTGTATGGGCAGCCGCTAGCCCGGCTGGCCGGTGTGGCGGTCCACCACCTGGCCCGAGGCCGTCGTGGGGCCTTCGTAGCCCTGGCACGCGCTCAATGCCAGGGTCAGTAGGGCAAAAAAGACGGGTCTCATGTTAAAAGTGAATTGTAACCGTGGCTGTGTCGAAATTGGCTACGTTTACTGGTGCCTTGTTTTCAGTTATGTTGCCCTTTTCATCTGAAATCCGCCAGCTAATATTACCGGGAGAGTTTGACCCAATAGGCCGCACGAAAGAGAAATTGCCAGGTCCCACATTTTGTCTATCTCCAGAACCGTCATAACCCCACGTTTCCAACCCAATTTTCGAAAGAGGCGGGTCATCGACGCAGGTGATTTTGACCCAGGCGGGGGCGGCGGTCTTGACGCGCAGGTTGTCGTTTTTGCGGCCGGCGGTGAGCAGGGGGGCATCGCCGTAGCCGCTGGCATAGCCCGAGGCAGTGTAGGCAAGCAGGGTATAGTTGCGGTCGCGGCTGGCTTCGAAGGCGAGCGAGAAGCGGCCCTGCGCATCAGCGGCGAAGGTGTTGCCCGGGCTCGTGCCCCCGGCCCCGAGGCCGGAACTGATGCCGGTGACCTGCACCGTGGCGTTGGGCACGGGCTGGCCCGTGTGGCGGTCCACCACGATGCCCGAGGCCGTCGTGGGGCCTTCGTAGCCCTGGCACGCGCTCAATGCCAGGGTCAGTAGGGCAAAAAAGACGGGTCTCATGTTAGAAGTGAATTGTAACCGTGGCTGTGTCGAAATTGGCTACGTTTACTGGCTGACTGCTCTTAGTCACGTTGCCCTGGATATCTAAAATCCGCCAGTAAACGCTACCAGGGGAGTTTGACCCGATAGGCCGCACGAAAGAGAAGTTGCCAGGGCCAACAACTTGGTCATCCCCAGAACCATCGTACCCTGTTGTAGTAAGGCCGATTTTAGAGAGGGGCGGGTCGTCGACGCAGGTGATTTTGACCCAGGCGGGGGCGGCAGTCTTGACGAGCAGGTTGTCGTTTTTGCGGCCGGCGGTGAGCAGGGGGGCGTCGCCGTAGCCGCTGGCGTAGCCCGAGGCAGTGTAGGCGAGCAAGGTATAGTTGCGGTCGCGGCTGGCCTCGAAGGCGAGCGAGAAGCGCCCTTGTGCGTCGGCGGCAAAGGTGTTGCCCGGGCTGGTGCCCCCGGCGCCCAAGCCGGAGTTGATGCCGCTGACCTGCACCGTGGCGTTGGGCACGGGCTGGCCCGTGTGGCGGTCCACCACGATGCCCGAGGCCGTGGTCGGGCCTTCGTAGCCCTGGCAGGCGCCTAAGCTGATGGTGAGGAGTGCGAAGACGATGCAGCGTTTCATAATTGAGTACTGACAAGGGGTGAAAAAGAATAGCTAGCGGGCGCCCGGCCCGGCGGCACGGGCGCCCGCCAGCCGGTTAGTGCTGCACGCTGAGCTGGTGCCGCGTACTGGTGTTGCCGCGCCGGATATTGACCTGGTACAAGCCGGCGGGCCAGTTCTTTACCACGATGCGCAGGGTGGCCTCCGTCACGTTGGCCGCCGTAAATACCTGCCGGCCCTGCCCGTTGTACACCGTTACGTGCATGGGTGTGCCGGGGCCGCCGGCCGGGGCGGTGCTCGTGCTGCTGGCCTGGGCGTTGCGGGCCTGGGGGCTGCCGTCGTCGGTGTCGTTGGCTACCGTCACCGACTCTTCGGCGGGGTTGGGGTACAGCACCATCTGGGGCGAGGCGTAGTAGATGGCGCTGGCCTGCTGCGTGCCGCTACGGGCCGTCACGCGGGCCAGCACGTAGCGCGTCGCAATGCCAGTGAGGCAAATGCCCAGCGTGGTGTAGGTCGGGCTCGCCGTGCCGTAGGGCTGGTAGCCATAGCCCTGGTCCAGCTCCCAGGAGTAGACGTAGCTGCCGGTGCCGCCGGTGGCCGCGGCCGTCCACTGCGCGTAGTTATCGCGGCCCGAGTTGGACCGGCAGTAGGGCAGGTACACCAGCGACGTGATGCTGACGCTCAGCGGCGCCACGGTGGGGGTGGTGCAGGCCAGCGTGCCCAGGCCCAGGGCCGGGTTGGCGTAGTAGGTGGCGGCCGGGCTGGGGGCGTAGCTGCCGCTGCCCGTGGTCACGATGCTCGCCGGGTCTTCCACGCACACGTAGGCTCCTTCCTCCACAATCACCTGGCCGCCGATGGCCAGCCGGGCGCCCCGGCGCACTACCAGCGTGCCGCCCCGCACAATGCGCAGCACCGAGCCGGCGTTCACGGTGGCCACGCTGCCGCTGCGCAGGTCGAGCAGGCTGTTCGTGCCGATGCGTACGCTGGCCGTGTGCGTGTCATTCGGCTGGCCCAGCGTGAAGGCGCCGCCCTGGCTCACCTGCACCCGGCTGCCGCAGCTCGAGGTGTACACCTCCAGCGTGTTTTCCTTGAGGTCGTTAGCCGTGTTTACGCCGCCGCTGTTGGGCAGGCCAGCGTTGTTGATGAACAGCTGGCCACCCGCCGCCACCTCCACCGTGGGCAGCAGCCGGCGGTAGAGGCTGCCGTAGTTGTAGGTGCCGCTGAGCACCGCGGGCAGATTGTGCGCCGACTCGCGCAGCTCGTTCAGCAGCCAGGCAACGTTGTTGCTGTTGTAGGTGCCGTTTTCGTGCTGGGAGGGCAGGCCATCCGTGATGTTGATGTGTGGCTCGCTAAGGTCACGGGGTGCATAGTAAGCCTCGAAAGCATATTTGCTGGGGTCCGGGCGCTTTGAATCAGAAATACTTGCATCAACATTATAATACAGATTCGGGCTATAAATTGACCCGGCCGCTGTCACATCCAGCGCGCTGATGATGGGGATAAAGGTCTGGTAGTCGCTGCGCGACTGCAAGGCGCTGTGGCCATTAAGTATTTCCGCATCTTTTTCCGCGTCTTTGGTCGTGGGGCGGGTGCCACCGGGTGCCTGGTCGTAGGTGGGGTAGCTGCTGTTTACTTGGGTGTAGTGCCACTTCCACCGGTACTCATAAGGGCGATGAAAGCGAAAAATCACGTTGCCATTGCCCCGCGACCCGGTGCCGGGCAGCGAGTTCGCGATGTTATCGCCCCAGCCACCCACGAAATTGCCATTTTCCGTACTCACAAGCAGCTCCATGCCGGGGTAGGCACCGGGTAGCGCCTGCCCCAGGCGGGCCCCATCCGCAATGGCCACCTTGCGCAGCAAGCTGGGGTAAGAGCCGGGCGAGGCCTGCCAGGCCTGCCATTGGTTGCGTAGCGAAGCAGCAGTGGGGCTGAAATGGTAGACCAGCATTTGCTGAGAAGCCGGCCGCAGCAGCTTGTCGCGTTGCATGTCGAAAGAGCTGCCCCCAATCAGGACGCCGCTCAGGCGGTCAATCATATACTGCAAGCCCAGCGGAATATTGGCCCCGCGGTGCGGCGAGTCAATCGAGACGTACAGCTTGCTGTTGTGGCACAGGTTCTGCTGTTCCATCCAGGCCAGGGCAAAGCGCGCCACCTGCCCGCCCATGCTGGCCGCCGCCACAATGGTTTCGGTAGCCCCCGGCGCCCGGTTGGCAGGGTTGTTAAGGTAGTCGAGTAGCTCTACCAGCACCATGGCATTGCTCTGAATGTGGGTAGCCCCGTCGCTAAAGTCCAGAAATATAATGTCGTAGCCCTGCTGGGTAAGCTGCTCGCGCAGGGTCGGCAGCTTCTCTACCGCCGGCGACTCCTTGTTATAGGCTACCATCTCGTTCCAGCCGGTCGCGCCGTTGCGATACGCTTCATACTTCCGCATGAACGCCAGCGCCACGTTGGACTCTGGCACCACGCCGGTTTGGGTGGGGGTCAGCAAAGTGCAGTAGGTTTTGCCGGGGCACCCAAAGTCTATGCCTTCCACGAATACTACCGGCTTGCGAAATTTGCCGGAGGTATTGCCATCGCCCCACTTTACCCAGCCCACCGCTGCCGCTGCCGGCAGGTTGTTCCAGGTATGCGACGCTTTCAGGCCGAGTACCACATCAGGGGTCACCGCTAGCGTGCTCAGCGTGGCAGTGGCAGAAAGGGCCTGTTGTCCGGTCATCGGGTTCGTGACCGTAATAGTATTCAGGCTGCTCGGGCTGGGCCCGAGCGTTGCGCGGGCAGCAGTGGCGGCGCGGCTGCTCTCCGGTTGCGGGCCGGGCTGCGTGGGTGGCGTCTCGTTGCTGCCCAGGTCAATGGTCGAGTTCATCGCTACGGAGCGCGGGCCTTGCCCATCGCCTAGGTCGATGAGGAGGCTGGCCGGCGGCGGCGAGGTACCCAGCCACAGGTCGCTACCCACGTACACCGTGCCCGTGTGCTGGGCCGAAAGCGGCCCGGCCAGCGCCACCGCGAATAAATTGCGCTGCTGATAAGGGCTGGCGCTGGTGTTGGGGCCATCGTAGAGCCGCCCGGCCGCCGAGTCGACCCGGATGAAGCCACCGCTGATGGCATCGGGCCGCAGCTCATCGTAGCGGTAGGCCAGCATGAGCAATGGCAGCTGCCCGGCCGCCAGCTTGTCCTGAATGATTTGCCGGATGCTGGCCGGGGTAGGCAGCGAAGCACTGTTTGGAGCCGCCTGGTAGTATTCCCAGTATTGCTGTATCCAGTTCGCATAGGTATTGGTGGTGGCCAAGGAAGTGCCATCAAAACTGTGCGGCCCCGAAACAGTCGGCACCCGGTCCAGTAAAATGCCGGTGACTAGCCGGCTGGCATTTAGCGTGCTATAGGCAGCGCGCATGTCCTGCGCCAGCGAGGTAGTATCACTGGCATTGCGAACGACTTGCCCGTAGCCAACCCGGCCAAGCAGCAGCCAGGCCAGCAACCAAAAGGAGAATTTTCTCATAGGAAAAGGAGAAATAGGTGAGGGAGTATGCATCGACAGCCCTAGCTATGCGAATACTTGGTAAAATTGAGTGCCTTTTTCAGCCGCTCCTACTTCATAGTGTCGCGCAAGGGATGCCAGGAATCAGCCTCGTTGGTCATAAGTTGCTGTATGCAAGGCCAATGACCTGTAGCTAAAAGGACTTTAGCCCGCTGCGTTCACTTCTTGCAAACCCCGCCTGCGGCTACCTAGGCTAGCGAGCGCCAGCCCGGCCTCCTAAACGAATGGAGCAGTAGGTCTTAAATACCAAACGGCCTTTGTTTTATCGGCGCTCCCGCGTATCTTTGCGGCCCGTTTGCCCTGTCTCAAGACTCTTCACTCCTCGATATGATTATCGTTCAAATCAAAGACAACGAAACCGTTGACCGTGCGCTGAAGCGCTTCAAAAAGAAATTCGAGCGCACTGGCGTGCTGAAAGAGCTACGTCGCCGCACGTTCTTCCAGAAGCCGAGCGTTACCCAGCGTAAGCTGAAGCAGAAGGCTGTGTACAAGCTGGCTACCTACGGCACCGAGAACGAGTAGTCGTTCGGCGCTAGCTTTTGTTGGCTTTGAGAAGCCCGCCCGATTGCCTGCCGGCAGTGGGGCGGGCTTCTCGCGTTGGGGATGAGTAGAGTTTAGGCGATAAGCCCTACTTTGCGGGCGCCGCCGGGGCCAGCCCCCGCCCGGCACCGAGACTATGGAGGAATTTCTGGATTTTTTGCGCTACGAAAAGCGGCTGAGCCCGCACACCGTCACGTCGTATCAAACTGACCTGACACAGTTTGCCGCCTACCTGCTGGCCGAGTATGAGCTAGCTGAGCCCGCGCAGGCCACGCACCCGCTCATTCGGGGCTGGATAGTGAGCTTGATGGGGCTTGACCTCGACCCGCGCACCGTGAACCGCAAAGTGGCCTGCCTGCGCTCGTTCTACAAGTTTTTGCTGCGCGGCCACCACATTGCGGCCAACCCCATGCTGCGCATCAAGGCGCCCAAAATGGCCAGGAAGCTGCCCGAGTTCGTACCCGAGGAGTCACTGAACCGGTTGCTCAACTCCTTTGAGTTTGAGGACAGCTTTGCCGGCGTGCGCGACCAACTGGTGCTCGAAACGCTGTACGGAACCGGCATTCGCCTCTCTGAGCTGATGGGCATCACGGAGGACGACCTCGACAGCGCCGCGCGCACCGTGCGCGTGACCGGTAAGGGCAACAAGCAGCGCCTCGTGCCCCTCAATCCCTCGCTGCTGCTGGTGCTGGACAAATACCGGGCGCGCCGGCTGGCCGAGTTTGGGCCGGCTGGCTCCGGCAGCCCCTTGCTGCGCACCGACAAGGGCGCGCCGCTCTACGAAAAGCTGGTGTACCGCACCGTCAAGAAGTACCTGAGCCAGGTATCGACCTCGGCCGCGCACCAGCACCCGCACGCCCTGCGCCACGCCTTTGCCACGCACCTGCTGGGCAAGGGCGCCGACCTCAACGCCATCAAGGAATTGCTGGGCCACGCTAGCCTGGCGGCCACGCAAGTCTACACGCACTTGTCCGTCGACCGCCTAAAATCCGTATTCGAACAAGCCCACCCAAGGGCTTAGTTACTGGGTCGCTACTGCCGCCGGGTTAGGAGTTGGCGGGCAAGGTGTTAGCTTCGGCTACCTTGTGCCTGCTAGCCCAATAGTCTCGTCGGGCGCAGCTGCCAGCTTACAATTCCCAACCTAATTCCCCTTTTGCCCATGAAAGTGCAAATGCAATCGGTACATTTCGACGCCGACAAATCCCTGCTTGACTTCATTCAGCAACGTCTCAATAAGCTGGAGCATTTCTACGACCGCGTAACGGATGGCGAAGTGATTCTGCGTCTCAACAACAAAGACGGCGTGGCCAACAAAACCGTTGAAATCAAGCTGATGGTACCCGGCAGCACTCTCTTCAGCCAGGAAGATGCCGCTTCGTTCGAAGCTGCAACTGACGCCGCCGTAGAGGCCCTGAAACGCCAGATTACCAAGTACAAGGAGAAGCACCTGAGCCACTAGGCCCGATTTATAGTTCACAAAAAAGCCCCGGCTGCCATGCGGCAGCCGGGGCTTTTTTGCGTTGGTGGCTAAGGCAGACTAGAGGTTGAAGGCCGCCTTGATTTTATCGACGTAGTCGAGTTTTTCCCAGGTGAAAGTCTCGAAGGTCTTTTCTTCCCCGTTCAGCATTTTTACCGTGACGGTGCCGGGCTGGCGGCCCATGTGGCCATAGGCGGCCGTGGCCCCAAAAATGGGGTTGCGCAAACCCAGCCGCTCCACAATGGCGTAGGGGCGCAGGTCGAACAACTCGTTTACTTTGGTAGCAATCTCGCCGTCGGTCAGGGGCTGGCCGCTGGCATTCAGGGCCTTGGTAGTGCCCGAGGTGGTGACGTACAAGCCCACCGGCTTGGCCACGCCGATGGCGTAGGCTACTTGCACCAGGGCTTGGTCGGCCACGCCGGCGGCCACCAGGTTTTTGGCAATGTGGCGGGTGGCGTAGGCCGCCGAGCGGTCTACCTTGCTCGAGTCTTTGCCCGAGAAGGCCCCGCCGCCGTGCGCGCCCTTGCCGCCATAGGTGTCCACGATGATTTTGCGGCCCGTGAGCCCCGAGTCGCCGTGCGGGCCACCGATTACGAACTTGCCCGTGGGGTTGATGTGGTACTTAATGTCGTCCGTGAACAGCGCCTGCACCTCGGGCGTGAGCTTGGCCTTCACCTGCGGGATGAGGATGGCCAGAATATCCTGCTTGATGCGCGCCAGCATCGTTTCTTCCGACGCGTCGAACTCGTCGTGCTGGGTGCTGATAACGATGGTTTCGATGGCCTCGGGGCGGTGGTCGTCGGAGTAGCGAATCGTCACCTGGCTCTTGGCATCGGGGCGCAGGTAGGTCATTTCCTGCCCTAACCGGCGCACGATGGCCAGCTCTTCGAGCAGGCGGTGCGACAAGTCGAGGGCCAGCGGCATGTAGCTGGCGCTTTCGTTGGTGGCGTAGCCGAACATCATGCCCTGGTCACCGGCGCCCTGCTCTTCGGGGGCCTGCCGCACCACGCCCTGATTGATGTCGGGCGACTGCTCGTGCAGGCGGTTCATCACCTCGCAGGTGTCGGCGTTGAAGAGGTATTCGGGCTTGTTGTAGCCAATGCGCCGGATGGTAGCGCGCACAATGGGCTCGGCCTCCACGTGGGCCGTCGATTTAATTTCGCCCGCCACGAGGGCAAAATCTGTCGTCACCAGCGTTTCGCACGCTACTTTGGCACTAGGGTCCTGGCGCAGGTACTCGTCGAGGATGGCGTCGGAAATCTGGTCGGCAACTTTATCGGGGTGGCCTTCCGAAACCGATTCGGAAGTGAACAGATAGGGCATGGCAGGAAATTAACAAACAAAAATCCGCCCGCCGGGCCAAGTCAGAGGCGCGGGCGGGCGGGGCGCAAAACTACTCATTAAATCCTGAGCGGCCACGTCTTGGCCGCTCGCGGACTAAGGGGCAGGGGCGGGTGCTACCTTCTCGCACACCAGTACGACGAAGCGCCCGCGCAGGTCGGTGGTGGCAAACAAATAAATTTCGCCCCCTTCCCGGATGCCCGTGCGCTTTCTAAAGTCGGCCACCGACTCGGGGAAGTTGCGCGTCGTGACGTGCGCCCGGCCCTCGGGCCCCAGGTGCTGTTTCAGGTGCGGCCCATCGGCCTTCTCGGTGGCCAGAATGCGAAAAATGCGCCCCGGAAAGTCGGCCCGCAGCTCCTGGCTGGTGTAAAGGTGACTGTGCTGCTGGATTTTAAGTAGCTCGAACGCCGTGCCGATGCTCTTAAAAGCGCCCGCCTTGAGAATAGCCGCGTTGGGCTCGTAGAGGTACTGCTGGGCCTCGGCGTAGCGGGGTACGGCGCGGGCCTCGCGGGCGCGGTTCACCCGAAACTCGTGCTGGCTGCCGTCGCGGCGCAGGTTCACGGCTAGCCGCTCGGGGTCGATGGCGGGCTCTTCGCCCAGCTCATACAGCACCTCCTTCACCTCATTATCTACGGCAATAACCCACAGCCGCCGCACGTGCTTGAGCTCTTGGATGGCTAGCTCGATGTCGAGCATGGGCGAGGTTTTGAGCAGGATGCGTGGCGCGTGACGCAGCAGCAGCGGCAGCAGGCGCGGCACGTCGGGCTCGCAGTCGGCCAGCCGGTAGGTTTTGCCACCGCGCTGGTCGCGCCGGGCCGGGTCCAGGAAAAGCCAGTCAAACGGCTCGCCGCTGGCCTTGAGGAAAGCTACCGCATCGGCCGCGTGCGTCGTGATGTTCGCGATGCCGAGCTGACCCAAGTTGTACGTCACCACGGCCGCTAGCTCCGCGTTGCGCTCCACGTAGTCGACGTGGCCTATTACGGCCGCAAAGTGCGCCGCATCGGCCCCGAAGCCCCCGGTGAGGTCGGCCAGCCGGCTGGCGCCGGCCACTAGCGCCGCCTTAAAAGTGGCGGTTTGCTCCGACGACGCTTGCTCGACGGAGAGCGCGGGCGGAAAAATCAACTCCTGGTTCTCGGCCCAGGTGGGCAGCTTCCCGCGGGCTTTCTGGCGGGCCTGAATCTGGCGTACCAGCTCGGGCACGGGCAGGTGCGGGTGGCGACGGGCCTGCAAGGCCAGGTGGGCGGGGTCGTCGTGCAGGTGGGCGGCCACGTAGCGTCGGGCCGCCTCGGGTAAAGGAAACTCCATTGTGCAGCTACTAACGAAAAAACTGGCCGACTGGTGCAGTGCCAGCCGAGCCAGTTATGTTTTATGCTCAGGATAAGATAGTTAGCCAGCTATAGTTGCCAGCGTAGCGCCAGCACCGGCCGGCCGGCCGTGGCCGCCACCCCGATGCCGGTAGGCCGCAGCCGGGGCCACAGCGTGCCGTGTACGCCGGGCGTGCCGGTGTTGTAGGTATCCACCGCCTGCTTGAAATACTCGTTGGTGCGGCGGTTAATGAAGATGGTGCCCAGCAGGCTGGCCACGGCTAGCCCGGCTGCTACCTGCTGCGTGCTGTTAAAATACTGGGTTTCATTACCCTTAAATACCTGCGAGGCATACAGGCCTATGGAGCCCACCAGCACTAGCTTGTCAACTAAGTAGATGGTCTTTTGGCGCTTGTAATTGTCGAGCTCGCGCACGGCCTCGGCGTTTTTGGCGATGTAGGGCCGTAGCCGGCCGCCAAAAAAGCCCGCATTCTGGTAGTCCTCGCCCGTTTTGCCGGGGGGCAGAAAGTAGAAATTGTGCTGGTGGCCATACTGGCCGCGCTCCTCATCTTCGGGCAGCAGGCGGATGGTAGTGGGGGCGCCCTGGGCGGCGGCCGGCTGCCCGGCCAGGGTGTGGCTAGCCACCACGGAGGCGACTGCTAGCCAACGTACTACCCGGCCAGAAGAAAGTTGCAGTGAGGTCATAGCCAGCAAAGATAGACCCCAGCGGCATGGTCCCAACCCTTAACAAAGCCGTATCTTTGCGGTTGACTAACAAGACCGTTCATTTGCCTAATATCATGGTAGAGACCAAGCCCACGACCTACGTTCCGTATAAAGTAAAAGACCTGAGCCTGGCCGAGTGGGGCCGCAAAGAAATTCGGCTCGCGGAGGCCGAAATGCCCGGCCTCATGTCGCTGCGCGCAGAGTTTGGCCCCAGCCAGCCACTGAAGGGCGCCCGCATTGCCGGCTGCCTGCACATGACCATTCAAACGGCCGTGCTCATCGAGACGCTCATCGCGCTCGGGGCGGAGGTAACGTGGTCGTCGTGCAACATTTTCTCGACTCAGGACCACGCCGCCGCGGCCATTGCCGCCGCGGGCATCCCGGTATATGCCTGGAAGGGCATGAACGAGGAAGAATTTAACTGGTGTATCGAGCAGACGCTGTGGTTTGGCGAGGAGCGCCAGCCGCTGAACATGATTCTCGACGACGGCGGCGACCTCACCAACATGGTGCTCGACCAGTTTCCGGAGCTGGCCGCTGGCATCAAAGGCTGCTCGGAAGAAACCACGACCGGTGTGCTGCGCCTCATCGAGCGCGTGAAAAAGGGCTCGCTGCCCTTCCCCGCTTTCAACATCAACGACTCGGTTACCAAGTCGAAGTTTGACAACAAGTACGGCTGCAAAGAGTCGGCCGTAGATGCCATCCGCCGGGCTACCGACGTGATGATGGCCGGCAAAGTGGCCGTAGTAGCTGGCTACGGCGACGTAGGAAAAGGCACCGCCGCTAGCCTGCGCGGCGCTGGCGCCCGCGTTATCGTAACGGAAATCGACCCGATTTGCGCCCTGCAAGCTGCTATGGACAGCTACGAGGTGAAGAAGATGGAGAACGCCATTCCGCGCGCCGACATCGTGATTACCACCACTGGCAACTGCGACATCATCCGTGAGGAGCATTTCCGCGCCCTCAAGGACAAAGCCATCGTTTGCAACATCGGCCACTTCGACGATGAAATCGACATGGCGTGGCTCAACAAGAACTACGGCCACACCAAAGACACGGTGAAGCCGCAGGTAGACATCTACAACATTGATGGCAAAGAGGTTATCATTCTGGCCGAAGGCCGCTTGGTAAACCTGGGCTGCGCCACTGGCCACCCGTCGTTCGTGATGTCGAACTCGTTCACCAACCAGACGCTAGCCCAGCTGGAGCTGTGGGCGCACGCCGACCAGTACGAAAACCAGGTGTACACCCTGCCCAAGCACCTCGACGAGAAGGTAGCCCGCCTGCACCTCGCCAAAATCGGCGTGGAGCTCGACGAGCTGACGCCCAAGCAAGCCGACTACATCAAGGTGCCGGTAGAAGGCCCGTTTAAATCGGACCTGTACCGCTACTAAACCGCAGATTTAGCGGATTAAACGGATTTCGCCGATACGCCCGCTGCGCGGGCTGACTACTTGAACGTGAAAAAGGCTACCCAATTGGGTAGCCTTTTTCTTTATCATACATCCAGCTAGTCAGTCCGCGCAGCGGGCGTATCGGCGAAATCCGTTTAATCCGTTAAATCTGCGGTTTCACGAGTTGGCCGAATAGCTCGGTAGAGCGTAGCACGGCTTCGTGGGGCATGCCCTCGAGCATGAGCTGACCGATGAAACGCGTGTTGCCGAAAATCTGGCCGATGTAGCGCAGCTTGTCAATAATCTGCTGTGGGGTGCCTACGAAGAGCGGTCCTTCGGGCCCGCAGAGGTAGTCGAACTGCTGACGCGTGAACGGTCGCCAGCCGCGCTCCCGGCCGATGCGGTTCATGGTCAGCGCGTAGGCCGGGAAGAATTCATCGGCGGCCTGCTTGGCAGTTTCGGCCAGGTGAAAATGGCAGTTGATGCACAGCGGCAGGCTAGCCGCATCGTGCCCAGCCTGCTGCGCCGCCTGCCGGAAAATGTCGGCAAAGCCCACGTACTGCGCCGGCGCGCCGCCCAGGATGGCAATCGTGAGCCCCAGCCCTAGCGAGCCCGCCCGCGCCGCCGAGGCCGGCGTGCCGCCCACCCCAATCGAAATGGGCAGCTTGGCTTGCAGCGGGCGCGGGTACACGCCCTTCCCCGCAACGGCCGGCCGGTGCTTACCCTTCCAGGTCACAACTTCCTGCTCATTGAGCTGCATTAGCAGACCCAGCTTTTCGGCGTACAGCTCGTCATAGTCGCTCAGGTCTTGCCCAAACAGCGGGAACGATTCGATAAACGAGCCGCGGCCAGCGATAATTTCGGCCCGGCCGTTGGAAATCAGGTCGAGCGTCGCAAAGTTCTGAAACGTGCGCACCGGGTCGGTCGAGCTCAGCACTGTGACAGCGCTGGTGAGGCGAACCTTTTTGGTAACGGCAGCAATGGCCGCCAGCACCATTTCGGGCGTCGATACCAAGTAGTCGGCGCGGTGGTGCTCGCCGATAGCCACCACGTCGAGGCCCGCCTCGTCGGCTTGGTGGCCCAAGGCTACGAGTTCCTGCATGCGCTGGGCGGCTGCGCGGTCGCCGCCCGCCACGTGGGCCGGGGCTACTTCACCAAAAGAACTGATTCCTAATTCCATATATGTTGCGTTGAGATAGTGCTAATCAGGCTACAAAGAAAGCACATGGCAGCCTGATTAGTGTACCAACATCAATTTAATCCAGGAAGTTTGTCTTGGTCAGCTGCTCGCTGATTTCCCACAGCCGCTTATTGTTGGTCGGCGTGTTGAAGCTGCTCTTCACCGGCTCAGGCTTCTTTTTGCTAAAAAAGCCGCCGCTCGTATTGGTCACGCTAGGGTCGGTGGCTAGGAACAGGCTGGTTTGCGCGCCCTTCTCGGGCGAAATCATGAAGGGACGGGCCAGGCTGAGCACCGCCCCCACAAAGCCGCCCGTTTGCTGGCCGTAGCCGGTGGCTACCGCGCCGGGGTGCAGGCAGTTAGTGGTCACGTTGGTGATGCCGTGCGTGCGCAGGCGCTGGGCTAGCTCCTGGGTAAACATGATGTTCCAGAGCTTGGTGTTGCCGTATTCCCACACCGGGCTATAATCGCGCTCCGATTGCAGGTCGTCGAGCGTGGGCTTGCTGAAGCGGTAAGCCATCGAAGCCACGTTGACGATGCGGGCGGCCGGGCTTTTTTGCAGCAGGTCGAGCAGCAGGCTAGTGAGCAAAAATGGCCCCAGGTGGTTGGTGGCCAGCGTCATCTCGTAGCCATCGGCCGACAGCTCGCGCTCGGCCCCGAACATGAGGCCGGCGTTGTTCACTAGCACGTCGAGGCGCGGATACTTGTCGTGCAGTTGGGCCGCCACGTCGCGCACCTGCTGCATCACCGACAGGTCAGCTATCACCACATCTACCTGCTGGTTGCCGGTGCTGGCCTTTAGCTCCTGTTGCGTGCGCTCGGCCTTTTGCCGGTTGCGGGCCAGTAGGATAACGTGCGCCCCACGCCGGGCCAGCTCACGCGCCGTAACCTCGCCAATGCCCGACGTAGCGCCGGTAACGAGAATGATTTTATCCTGAAGGTCAGTCATGAGAATCCTGAATAGTAGGCTCGCCTATACGCAGGTGTCTTCTAAATGATGACGTGCCAACTAGCGGCGCGGGCTAGCCTTGGGCCTGGGTAGTGCGGCCAGATAAGGCAGTACGTAGCGGTTTTTGGGAAAGAAGCGCAGGGTACGCCTCCCGAAGTAGCGGCACACCGCGGGCTGCCGCAGGTGCGCAAAGCACTCGGTTTGGTACTGCAAAATTTGCTCGCGCAGGCCTGGGTTAGCATCGCGTACTTTCTGCATGGTTTGCAGCGCCGCCGCTGCCCGCGACAAGTTGTAGGAAGCATCGGCCCACTGCTCCCTATCAAGCTGCAACGTGGCTAGCTTAAAGTAAGCCTCCCAAAACACCAGGTAAACCGTAGCCGCCTGGGGGCTTTCGCGGCCATACGCATCTAGTAGGGTCACCAAGCGCTTGTACACTGGGTAGCTCTGCTCGCGCGTGCTGGGCCCCCGGTACAGCGCCCGGGCGTAGCAATAGAGCACGGTGGGGTCGGCCGGCACCAAGCTGGCTGCCTCGGCCACCAGGCTGGCCGCGTCGCCATACTTGCCATCGTCATACGCGCGCGCCGACTCGGCTACCTCGATAGGGTGGGGGCTGGCCGGTACTATCGGCGCCTGCTTGGGCACCGCTACGCCGTCAAAATCTGCGTCTCGCAGGGGCTGGTCGTCGCCCACAAAATGAAAGTTGTGCTTGCTGGCCAGAAAGGCCGCATCGTCTTTAGGCTGATACGTTTGGGCGCGGCCCGGGCGCGCTAGCAGCCCGGCCAGCAGCAGTAGCCCGAGGCGTAGCGTAGTGTTCATGCCCAAAGCTAGGGGGCAGACGGTGGCTGGCTTCTGGCCCCGCTGCTAGCTTTGCAGTTCCCATGCCAGCCATCTCGCTCTCCGTCGTCGTCATCACCCTTAACGAAGAAGCCAACATCGCCCGCTGCCTCCAGGCGCTGGGCTCGGTGGCCGATGAAATACTGGTGGTAGATTCCTTTTCTACCGACCGCACCGTGGCCATTTGCCGGGCCCACGGCGCACGGCTGGTGCAAAATGCCTTCGTGGGCTACGTTGAGCAAAAAAACTTCGCCACCGACCAGGCCCGCTTCAACTACGTGTTGCAACTCGACGCCGACGAGGTGCTCACCGATGAGCTGCGCCAAAGTATCATGGCCGTCAAGGCCAACTGGCAGCACGCCGCCTATGCGCTGGCCCGCCTCACCAACTACTGCGGTACCTGGGTGCGCCACGGTGGCTGGTACCCCGACCGCAAGCTGCGCCTCTACGACCGCCGCCTGGGTCGCTGGCAGGGCCTGCTGCTGCACGAGCACTACGTGGTAGAGCCCGGCCACACCACCGGCCAGCTCGCCGGCGATGCCCTGCACTATTCCTACCGCTCCATCGCCCAGCACGTCAACCAGCTCAATAAATTTACGAGCATCACGGCCCAGGAGCGGGCCCTGCGCGGCCAAACCAAGGTTACGCTCTTTCACTTGCTGCTCAAGCCTTTCTGGAAATTCACGCACGGCTACGTGTTCCGGCTAGGCTTTCTCGATGGCTTTGCGGGCCTCAGTATTGCGGTTATTTCTTCCTGGGGCGTCTTTCTGAAATTCGCCAAGCTCAAAACCGGCACCCAGAACGCGCCCACCGCATGAGGGCGCCCACGTTCCTCGTCTCGCGCACCGATGCTATCGGCGATGTAGTGCTCACGCTGCCCGTGGCGGGCTGGCTCAAGCAGCGCTACCCCGGTTGCCGGGTGGTGCTCATCGGGCGTCGCTACACGGCCGCCGTGGCTGCCGCCTGCCCCTGGGTCGATGAGTTTCTGGAGTATGATGAGCAACTGGCTAGCCCCTCGCTGGCCGAGCTACGCAGCTACGCCGCGGCGGCCATCATCCACGTCTTCCCCAATAAGCGGCTGGCCCGGCTGGCCAAAGAGGCAAAAATTCCCGTCCGCATCGGCACCCGCAACCGGCTGTTTCACTGGCTCACGTGCAACCGGCTGGTGGCCCTCAGCCGCCGCCACTCGCCCCTGCACGAGGCCCAGCTCAACTTGCAGCTGCTGGTCCCGCTCGGCTACACCGCGCCGCTGGCCCTGCCCGAGGTAGCGTCCCTGGTGCGCCTGGCGCCCGTCGCTCCATTGCGGCCCGAGCTGCAAGCACTGCTGGCGGCCCGGCAGTTGGGTCAGCTCAACGTCGTCCTGCACCCGCGCAGCCGGGGCAGCGCCCGCGAGTGGGGACTGGCCCACTTCGGCCAACTGGCTAGGCTGCTGCACGCGGCCGGGCACCGCGTGTTCATCAGCGGCACGGCCGACGAGGGCGCGGAACTAACCGCGGCCGACTGGCTACAGGAGCACCGCCCGTATATCGCCGCCGACCTCACCGGCCAGTTAGCCCTGCCCGAGTTCATCGCCTTCATTGCCGCCGCCGATGGGCTGGTGGCCGGCAGCACCGGCCCGCTGCACCTGGCGGCTGCGCTGGGGCGCCATGCGCTGGGGCTCTATCCGCCCATCCGGCCCATGCACCCCGGCCGCTGGAGCCCACTGGGGCCGCACACTAGCTACCTGGTTTTCGACCGGCCTGATTGCCAAAATTGCCGCACGCAGCCCGCTGCCTGCACCTGCATCAAGGCCATTGCGGCCGCCACCGTGGCGGCCCAAATAGGGCAGTGGCCGCCCTTGCCGGCAACCTAACCGCTAGGTGCCACCGTAGGTAGGGCCGGACGTGCCTGCACCTCAGTGGCCCAGCCTTGGTGCCCCGGCGCGCTTTCATTCGTTTTTAATGCACCTGGCCAACTATTTCGTTGCTGCCCGGTCTTACTTTTACTCGCTACTGTCTTTCACTACCTGCCCTATCTACCTATCATGAGTGACTCTCCCGAACGGGTGAAGCTGAGCAAAGAGGAAAAAGACCGCCGCTTCCAGGCCGAGCTGATGCCGGTGCTCGACCCGCTCTACAATTTCGCCTATCGCCTTACGCTCGACGAAGACGATGCCAACGACCTGGTGCAGGAAACCTACCTCAAGGCGTACCGCTTTTTTGAGTACTTCGAGCCTGGCACCAACGCTAAGGCTTGGCTTTTCCGCATCCTGAAAAACTCGTTCATCAACGATTTTCGGAAGAAAAGCAAGCAGCCAGCCAAGGTTGATTACAGCGAAGTTGAAGGATATTATAACCCCGATGAAGTAGAAGGCGATGCCGATACCGGCGCCTCCTCTTCCGACCTGCGGCAGCAGTCCTCGCGCGACCTTATCGGTGATGAGGTAGCCAGCGCGCTCAACTCGCTACCCGTTGATTTTCGGACAGTTATCATCCTTTGCGACCTCGAAGGCTTCACCTATGAGGAGATGGCCAAGGTGCTTGATATTCCCATCGGTACGGTGCGCTCGCGCCTTCACCGGGCCCGTAATTTCCTCAAGGACAAGCTCGAAAAATACGCTTCCTCGATGGGCTACGGGAACGATGAGATACAGGAAGCCGTTGATGCCGCCGAACCCGAAGATTAACTTCGGGCATTCTTTTTTCACCATTTAACCCCAGGCTAAGACCCTGTTCCCGTTTCGCTCATGGAAGCTATCGCTACTACAACCAACCTGTCGGCCCCCCTTGCCTCGCCTTTGGCTAGCGCCCCCGACTGCGACCGCGTGAACATTGTACTAGACCAACTTCTCGAAGGACGGGTCCTGACGGAAGAAGATGAGGATTACCTCATTCACCACGGCGACGACTGTTCGCCCTGCTTCGACGACATCAAGAAGCAGCAGTTTTTTATCGGCTTTCTCAAGCAGAAAGTAAGCCATCGCCCCGCCCCTTCGGCGCTGCCGCACGCCATCATGGCGCGTTTGCAAGCCGAAATGGCCTAGCTTTGCGGCCCTATGCAGGGCAAAATCATTGTATTCTCGGCGCCTTCGGGCGCAGGTAAAACGACTATCGTGCATCGGCTCATGGAGTTAATTCCTGAGTTGAGCTTTTCCATCTCGGCCTGTACCCGCGACCGCCGGGGGCGGGCCGAGGTTAATGGCAAAGACTACCATTTCATTTCGGTGGCCGATTTTCAGGATAAAATCCGCCACGACGAATTTGTGGAGTGGGAAGAGGTATACGAAGGCGCGTTCTACGGCACCCTCAAGTCAGAGATTGAGCGCATCTGGTCTACCGGCAAGCACGCCATTCTCGACGTTGATGTGAAAGGTGGGCTCAGTATCAAAGAGTTCTATAAAGACCGGGCCCTGGCCATCTTTGTGCGCCCGCCTTCCATTGAGGCCCTCGCCCAGCGCCTCACGGCGCGCGCCACCGATTCTACTTCCAGCATTTCTTCGCGGGTGTACAAGGCTACGTTTGAACTGGCTTTCGAAGACAAGTTCGACGTGGCTGTTGTCAACGACGACCTAGAGGTAGCAGTAGCGCAGGCTCACAAACTGGTCAGCGACTTCATTCAGTCCGACGCCAGCCCCGAGGCAGTATGATGCCCGCTAGGCCCGCCGCCGCGCGGCACATTGGGCTGCTATTTGGCTCGTTCAATCCGGTGCACGTCGGGCATCTCATTCTGGCCGAGCATTTTGCAACGCGCACTGACCTAGCCGAAGTGTGGCTGGTCGTGTCGCCCCAAAATCCTTTCAAGGTAGCTGCCGACCTGCTGCCTGATACGCAGCGCCTGCGGTGGGTAGAGCTAGCCATTGCCGGCAACCCGCGCCTGCGCGCCGAGCGCATCGAGTTCGACTTGCCGCGCCCCAGCTACACCATCGCCACCCTCGATGCCCTGCGTGCCCGCTACCCAGGCACCGACTTTGTTCTGCTAATGGGGGCCGACAACGTGCCGGGCCTGCCGCGCTGGCAGCAAGCCGAGCGGCTGCTTGCCGAAACCGACATCTACGTGTATCCGCGCCCGGGCACTACGCTGCCCGATTTGGCGGCTTTCCCGCGGGTGCGCGTGCTGCCCGCGCCCCTGCTCGATATTTCGGCCACCTACATTCGGGAGAGCCTGCGCCGCGGCCAGTCTATCCGCTACTTGGTGCCCGCCATCGTGGAGGCGGAGCTAGCTAGTCAGTAAGTAGATTTCTACCATAACCAAAAAAAGCCCGACGAGTACATCGTCGGGCTTTTTTGCGTGGCTAGGCTGGGTTCGCCTCAGATGGTCATAATCTCCGACTCTTTCTTGGTGAAAAGTTTGTCTACTTCCACAATGTGAGCGTCGGTGTATTTCTGCACTTTGGCCTCGGCGTCCTTGATGGCGTCTTCGGCCGCACCGTCTTTTTGCAGCTTGCGTAGCGCCTCGTTCGTGTCTTTGCGAATGGCACGCACGCGCACCTTGCCGCTTTCCACTTCGTTTTTGGCCTGCTTCACGAGGTCGCGGCGGCGCTCTTCCGTCATGGCCGGAATGTTGAGGCGCACGCCATCAGCCTCCGACAGCGGGCTTAGGCCCAGGTCGCTATTGCGAATGGCCTTCACGATTTCAGCTACCATGTTTTTTTCCCAAGGCTTGATGTGCAGCGAGCGCGCATCGGGGGCCGAGATATTGGCAATCTGCGATACGGGCGTGGGCGTGCCGTAGTAGTCCACACGCAGGCTATCAAGCATCGCCGGCGAGGCCTTACCCGCCCGGATGCGGCTCATCTCCACGCCTACGTGGGCCACTGCCTTGCCCATCGACTCCTCAGCATCGCTGAGGTAAAATTGAATTTCCTCGTCCACTTTTAAAAAATTATGAGTTAGAAGTTGTGAGTTGCCGAGCGAATGTCAAAAGAGCACTGGTGAGTCAGGCCGCCGCAAAATTGCGCTATTCCATTCACTCACCCAACTTCGTCCGGCCACCCGTTTAGTTCCGGTTTCCTACGCTAAGCCTGCTCAGGCTGGTTACCCACCAGCGGCTGAATGCCCCCGTGCTTAGGGTCAAGCAGGCTGGCGGCGGGCGTGCGGCGGGCATCGGTGCCGGGTGCCATTGTTACGAGGGTGCCCAAGCTTTCGCCGGCAATGAGGCGTTCCAAGTTGCCCTCCGTATTCATGTCAAACACGATGATGGGCAGGTTATTCTCCTTGCACAGCGTGAAGGCCGTCATGTCCATCACGTTGAGGTTCTTGCTGATAACCTCGTCAAACGTGATTTCGGTGTAGCGCGTCGCGCTGGGGTCTTTCTCCGGGTCGGCGGTGTAAATGCCGTTTACCCGCGTGCCCTTCAGCACCACGTCGGCCTCAATCTCGATGGCCCGTAGCGACGCCGCCGAGTCGGTGGTAAAATAAGGCGAGCCGATGCCGGCCCCAAAAATGACTACGCGGCCCTTTTCCAGGTGCCGCACTGCCCGGCGCCGGATGTAAGGCTCGCATACCCGCTGAATGGTGAGGCCCGACAGCAGGCGCGTGCTCACCTCCAGTTTCTCCAGGGCGCTTTGCAGCGCCATCGAGTTGATGACGGTGGCCAGCATCCCCATGTAGTCGCCCTGCACGCGGTCGAGGCCAAAGGCTTCGGCCTCCACGCCCCGGTAGATGTTGCCGCCGCCGATAACCACGGCCACCTGCACGCCCGTAGCCGCCACGCGCTTAATTTCGGAGGCATACTGCATCAGGCGCTCGGCGTCGATGCCGTACTGCTGCTGGCCCATCAGCGCTTCGCCGCTGAGCTTAAGAAGAATTCGTTGGTAAGTCACGAGAAAGAAAAACGTAAAGTCGGGAGGGGGAGGGGAGCGGGCTAGGCAAACTGCACCAGCACCTGCCCTTTGGTAACATTGGCGCGCAGGGCTACTTTGATGCTCTCGACGGTGCCATCGGCGGGGGCTTTCAAAATATTTTCCATCTTCATGGCTTCCAGCACCAGTAGCGGGTCGCCTTTTTGCACGGCCTGGCCAGGCTGCACCCGGATGTCGATAATCAGGCCCGGCATGGGCGCTTTCAGCTCGTTCACTTTCCGGGCCGTGGCGTCCGACAAGCCTAGCCGGTCGAGCAGCTGGTCGAAGCGGTCCTTGGCCTGTAGCTCCACACGCTGGCCATTGATTGTGAAGACGAAAGCCTTGGCCACGTAATCGGCGCTGATGAGCTCCGCGTTATACGATTTGCCTTGGTGCAGCACGTGGTAGCGGCCATCGCCAAGCGCGGCAATATCCCACAAAAAAGGCTGGCCGTTGAGCACCACGCTAGCGGGGCCGCGAAAATCTACTTCCCAGCTATGAGCCGGGCCAGTGCTAATGTGGAGCATAAAGAGGCGTGCCCTGCTGGGCTAAATGGGGTTAAAGGTAAGCCAAATCTTAATTTCATGCGGAACTTGCTGCTCGTATCCTGGGTCTGGCTCTCGCATGAAATATTCGCTTTCCGGTAGTTTTATTTTGGTTTTGCTGGCTGGCTTCACGGCCACGGCGCAATCGGGCAGTGGCCGCGATAAGGAAGCGCGCAAAAAGCCGGTGGAGGCGGCTGCCACGGCGCCCGCCGCGTCGAGCGGCATCACGGTGCCCTCCTGGCTACCGCCGACGACGCCCTACCAGCCGGCCGCCACGCAGCTCACCGACGTCACCGATACCAAGCTCGACGTGCGTTTCGACTACGCGCACCAGTACGTGCTGGGCACGGCGGTACTCACGCTGCACTCGCACTTCTTCGCCCAAACCGTGGCGGTACTCGATGCCAAAGGATTCTTAATAAAGTCGGTGCAATTGGTAGGGGGCAAGGCGCTTACCTATAAGTACGATGGCCGGCAGCTAGCCGTGAACCTTGACCACGCCTATGCGCGCGGCCAGCAATATCAATTGCGCATCACCTACGTGGCCAGGCCCAACGAACTGCCCGCTGGCGGCAGCGAAGCAATTACTGCCGCCAAGGGCCTGTACTTCATCAATCCGCTGGGCAAGGAGCCCAACAAGCCCCGCCAAATCTGGACGCAGGGCGAGACCCAGAGTAGCTCGTGCTGGTTTCCGACCATCGACCAGCCCAACCAGCGGATGACCCAGGAAATTACCCTGACGGTGGAGGACCAGTTTAAAACGCTTTCCAACGGAGTACTCACCGCCTCCAAGAAAAATGCCGATGGCACGCGCACCGATGTGTGGCGCCAAAGCCTGCCCGCCGCCCCCTACCTCACGATGCTGGCCGTGGGCGACTTCGCCGTGGTGTCTGATACCTGGCATGGCAAGGCCGTCGATTACTACGTCGAGCCCAAATATAAGAGTACCGCTAAGGCCGTTTTCGGCCGCACGCCCGAGATGCTGGACTTCTTTTCCCGTAAGCTCGGCGTAGAGTTTCCGTGGGAGAAGTATGCGCAGATTGCCGTGCGCGACTACGTGAGCGGCGCTATGGAAAACACGACTGCCACGGTGCACGGCGCCAGTATTCAAGCTACCCAGCGTGAGCTACTTGACAACACCTACGAAACGTCGGAGTCAGTAATTGCCCACGAGCTCTTTCACCACTGGTTCGGCGATTACGTCACCTGCGAGTCGTGGAGCAACCTGCCGCTCAACGAAAGCTTCGCCAACTACTCGCAGTACCTGTGGGCCGAGCACAAGTACGGCGCCGACGCGGCTGGCCTCGTGCAGCAGCAAGACCTTGCCCGCTACCTCGAAGAAGCCGAGTCGAAGCGCGAGCCGCTCATCCGCTACCACTATGCTGCCCGGGAGGACATGTTCGACCGCCACTCCTATGAGAAAGGTGGGCGGGTGCTGCACATGCTGCGCAAATACCTGGGCGACGACGCTTTCTTTACCGGCCTGAACCATTACCTGACCCAAAACAAATACACGGCCGTCGAAATCAGTAAGTTGCGCGTGGCCTTCGAGGAAACGAGCGGCGAAGACCTCCAATGGTTTTTTGACCAGTGGTTTATGCAGCGCGGCCACCCCGAGCTGAAAATCTCGCACACCTACAACAACGGCCAAGTGCTGCTGCGCGTGCAGCAAACCCAGGACACCCTGTTTCAGCCCGTATTCCGGCTGCCCGTCGCCGTCACCGTGTGGCAGAAGGAAAAGCCTACCGAGCACCGCATCACCATCACCAAAGCCGACCAGACGTTCTCCTTCTTGGCCGCCGACAAGCCGACGATGGTAAAATTCGACAGCGAAAGCCAGCTGCTGGCCCAACTCGATGAAGAGCGCACCATGGAAGAAATTGTCTTCCAGTTCTACCACGCCCAGGGCTATTTGCAGAAGCACGAGGCTATGGAGCTGTTGCAGAATAAGACGAGCGATTTCGCCGTCAGCGGTCTCCTGCGCAATGCATTATCGGATAATTTCTTCGCCGTGCGCCGCACCGCGCTCGACCACCTGCGCGGCTACCGGGGACCCAGCGCCAATGCCGTGCGCAGTGAGATACAGCGGCTAGCCACCGCCGACCCCAGCAGCGCCGTAAGGGCCCAGGCCCTGATTACGTTGGCCTCCTTCCCCAACGAAAACTACGCCGCCACCTACCAGGCAGCCCTGCGCGACAGCTCCTACGTCGTAGAGGGTGCCGCTATCGACGCCCTCACCAAGCTGCCCGCCGTCAATGCCCGGCCCCAGATTGTCGCTCTCGAAAACACCCCCAACTCTGGGCTCATCGTGGCCATCGGCAACTACTACGCCCAACGCGGCGGCCTCGACCAGTACGCGTGGTTCCTGCGCCGCCTGCCCGACCTAACGGAGGCTGACCTCTATCAATATCTCCAAGCTTTCGGCGCCTTTATGGTGCAGATGCCAGTCATCGAGCGCGAAAAAGGTGTGCAAAAGCTGGAGTCATTAGCCCGTACCCATCCCCAGTATGTGGTGCGCCTCGGTGCCTACCGGGGCCTGCTAGCCCTCGTGCCAAGCCAGCCCGACCTGAAAAATGTTCTCCTCGACATAAAAACCAAGGAAACGGACGAGCGCCTCAAGGCCTATTATAACCTTATGTAAACCAATGAAAAAGGCACGAGCTAGGCTTATGTCATCCTTTCACCAGGCAAAATAAAAAGGTAGTCAAGCCATTTTTTTCTTGGCTACCTCTTGCATCTTCTAAAAAATCCTGTACTTTTGCGTCTCAATTCGGGTAAACGACCAGGATTAAACAAAATGGGGGTATCGCATAGCGGCAATTGCGGGTGACTGTAACTCACCTCCTTCGGGTTCATAGGTTCGAGTCCTGTTACCCCCACATTTTTGATTAAAGAATAGACCAACTGCGGGAGTAGCTCAGCTGGTAGAGCGGCAGCCTTCCAAGCTGCAGGTCGCGGGTTCGAACCTCGTCTCCCGCTCACGGTCCATTCTTTAAAATAGGTTTTAAGCCGTTTTAGCTCAGTGGTAGAGCACTTCCTTGGTAAGGAAGAGGTCATGGGTTCAAATCCCATAAATGGCTCAGCATTTACGGAACTACCTATCTTTGCGGAAGGTTAGGGCCGGGTCAGCAAGAAAAAGCGATACGCAGCACTCAAGCCTGAATTGGCCCAAGCTGGGTTTCGCTTTTCTTGCGATAGGGCCATCCTAGTTGCTTTTCAGTTTTTAATTCCCCTTTTTTTCTTCACTCTTTACAATGGCTAAAGAAAATTTCGACCGGTCGAAGCCGCACGTAAACATCGGCACCATCGGTCACGTTGACCACGGCAAGACGACCCTGACCGCAGCTATCACCACGGTGCTGGCTAACCAGGGTCTGGCTGAAAAGCGCGACTTCTCCTCGATTGACAACGCCCCCGAGGAAAAAGAGCGTGGTATCACCATCAACACCGCCCACGTAGAATACTCGACTGCCAACCGTCACTACGCTCACGTTGACTGCCCCGGTCACGCTGACTACGTGAAGAACATGGTAACGGGTGCTGCCCAGATGGACGGCGCTATCCTCGTAGTAGCTGCTACCGACGGCCCGATGCCCCAGACCCGTGAGCACATCCTGCTCGCCCGTCAGGTAGGTGTTCCCCAGCTGGTTGTGTTCATGAACAAAGTGGACATGGTGGATGACCCCGAGCTGCTTGAGCTTGTGGAAATGGAAATCCGCGAACTGCTGTCGTTCTACAACTTCGACGGTGACAACATCCCCGTTATCCAGGGCTCGGCTCTCGGCGGCCTGAACGGCGATGCCAACTGGGTTCCCAAAATCAACGAGCTGATGGACGCGGTTGACTCGTTCATTCCGATTCCTGCTCGTCTGACCGACCTGCCCTTCCTGATGCCGGTAGAGGACGTGTTCTCGATTACGGGTCGTGGTACTGTTGCCACCGGCCGTATCGAGCGCGGTATCATCAACTCGGGTGAGCAAGTTGATATCCTCGGCATGGGTGCCGAAGGCCTGAAATCGACGGTAACGGGTGTGGAAATGTTCCGCAAAATCCTGGACCGCGGTGAGGCTGGTGACAACGTAGGTTTGCTGCTCCGTGGCATTGAAAAAGAAGCCATCCGTCGCGGCATGGTTATCTGCAAGCCCGGCTCGGTTAAGCCCCACCAGAAGTTCAAGGCTGAGGTGTACGTACTCTCGAAAGAGGAAGGCGGCCGCCACACCCCGTTCTTCAACAACTACCGTCCGCAGTTCTACCTGCGTACCACCGACGTTACTGGCATCATCACCCTCCCCGAGGGCGTTGAAATGGTAATGCCCGGCGACAACATCACCATCACGGTTGAGCTCATCAACAAGGTGGCAATGGAGAAAGGCCTCCGCTTCGCTATCCGTGAGGGTGGCCGTACGGTAGGTGCCGGTCAGGTAACCGAAATCCTCGACTAGTTTTAGCCACTTGGCTAAAGTAAAAGCGCCCCTGAGTAATCAGGGGCGCTTTTTTTCTGGTAAAACTTTATTAGTTAGTTGACAAATGTTGCCTAACTAACAAAGTTTTACTACCTTTGCACTCCCGTTGACAAACAACGTCAATTAGGACCTGCATACACGAGTGTAGTTCAAGGGTAGAATAGAGGTCTCCAAAACCTTTGATGGGAGTTCGAATCTCTCCACTCGTGCCACCTGGGGCCGCCGCTTGGCGGCTCTTTTTTACGCCGCCCCGGC